>JACCDH010570423.1_pt1 | contig 17397 bp, 19 predicted proteins | sample 7442481 | NCBI WGS metagenome assembly JACCDH01 (sample SAMN15323433, study PRJNA562643) | freshwater metagenome | isolation source: river surface water | place: USA:Blue River Watershed | collected 2017-08-15
AGATACTTCATGGAAAACATTGGATTCTTTGCAGATTTGCTATTCACATGCAGATTCTATTGCGGTTAGCGGGGACGAATACTATGTTACAGTACATTCTGGATTTCACGGAGGACGTATTATACGCGGAACTGTGAAGAATGGCAAATTTGATACAACTCAGTGTATGACAGCTAAACGATTTCCTCATGGCGTTGCGATAAAAGAGAATACCCTTTTTTACACTTCATATGAAACAAGTGGATTATATATTCATGCGCTAAACGAATGTGACTGGAAACCGAACTCGGAAAAACCAGTACGTCTCCCTCATTACACAGTACCAACAAAAGAGGACGTGATTGTTCTGATACCTTATTTTAATCCAACACAGTCCACGCGTCTTTTGCAGAATCTACTGACGGTAAAGGCCACTCTAGAACGTTCCTCGATACCCTATAAAATTGGGGAACTTGCCTTTGGGGATTCGCCGTTTTTTCTTTCAGAATCCAGCACTGTTTGTCACTTTCGGTCAAAAAGTTATGGATTTTACAAGGAAAATATTCTGAATGAGTTAATAAAATCGGTTAAGAATTACAATAAATTTGTAATTATGGACGGAGATATAGTGTTCGCGGTCAGCAACTGGGTAGATAACATTTCAGAGGCATTGGACCAGTCAGAAGTTGTGCATCCTTTTTCAGATGTCGTCTATCTCGGATTTGATTTTATTCCAACATCTTCCCTTCCCTCTATTCGTAAAGACCCAAGTCAACACAGCTCTTCAGGTCATGTTTGGGCATTCAGAAAAAGTTGGTGGGAAAAAGTAGGAGGATTGTATGAATTTTCCCTAATTGGTGGCGGTGATGTTGCCTTTTGCAAACAGGCAGGAATTTCTACAAAACGATTTACTTCGGCATCGTATACGAATATCATACACTCATCGGATGATACAAAATCGTCATACATGGACGGAATAGTGTACCATTTGCCTCATGGGAACTCTAGCAAACGACAGTATTTTACACGAAATCAAAAAATATCGGAATTTTTGGAAACAAAGGAACGCGATTCAATTCAGGACTGTGTGTACAAAAACGAGTATGGGATATATGAAATTATTCCGGAATTGATATATGAATGGAATCGCCTTCTATATTTGTATTTTGAAGATAGATGCGACGATGGATTGTAGACGATTACTTAGTATTTAAATAATTCCTGTTAACGATTATATATACTTCAGAAATGGAAACAGGAAAGATAACAGAATTTGTGCGAAATGTAATATCAATAAAAATATTTGCTCCAGAAAACAAAGAGAATGGGTTTAGTCTACTGGTTAAGACAACCTCTAATCCAGATATTATATCCGTTCAATATAAAAATCAGATTTATTCGGCGAGTCATAAGCAGGCGTTCAAACATATTATGAATGTGATTGACCTGGCCTGTTTATCGATATATTCTTCGCCGCATTGGATTCATATTAGTATACCTTTCTATCCTACACTGAGCATTCCTTTGACAAAGTCTCAAGAATGTAAGGATGCACTAGTATCGGCATTGGAGAATTATTTGACCGTGTAATCCATAAAATTGAGTCTCTTTTTGGTGGATCAAGGGTCCCCACAAATAGAACAATGAGTATTACAAAACCATTTCTAAAATGGGTCGGTGGAAAAACACAGATTCTGGATTCAGTATTGGAAGGATTTCCTACAGAAATGCAGAATTATTATGAACCGTTTGTAGGAGGCGGCAGTGTACTGTTGGGCGTCTTGTCTCTACGCAAAGCGGGAAAACTCAAAATTTCAGGAAATATTTATGCATCTGATGTAAATGCAAATCTTATTGCACTTTACAAGAATATACAACAATACCCAGACGCCGTAATTGCGGAAGTGAAGGGACTTTGTGAGGAATTTAGGAAATGTACGGGTTCAGAAGTAAATCGAAAAGCGAAAACGTTGGAGGAAGCAATGACATCGCAAGAATCCTACTATTTCTGGATTCGGTCTCGGTTCAATGCCTTTTCAAAAGAGGAACGGCAAACACCGGCGGCCTCTGCAATGCTTCTGTTTATGAACAAAACCTGTTTTCGTGGTGTTTATCGTGAAGGTCCCAGAGGGTTCAATGTTCCATTTGGGAATTACAAGAATCCGACCATTTTGGAAGAGGACCATATTCGGTCAGTGTCGGAATTGTTGGAGGGTGTGGAATTTACTACATGTTCATTTCAGGATATACTTACAGAAAAACCGACAGCAGGGGATTTTGTGTACATGGACCCACCCTATGCACCAGAAACGGATACATCCTTTGTAGGATATACGGCAGATGGATTCGATTTGACGTTGCATACTACCCTCTTTCAAACATGTAAAGAACTGCATGAAAAAGGCGTAAAATGGCTAATGAGCAATGCGGCTGTAAAACTCGTAAAAGACGCGTTTCCTTCACCGGACTATACAACCCAAACAATAACCTGCCGAAGGGCAATTAACTCTAAGAAACCGGATGCAAAAACGGAGGAAGTACTTATTGCACCGCATCTAAGTGTTTAAAAATAATAAAAACAGAAAAGAGTAGGATGAAGCGATTTCTTTTTACAAAGAAAGCAAAGCAAAATAAATTTAATAAGAAAGTTGAACAAGCATCCAGTAATTCTGACAAACTTGAACTGATTCTTTCAGAAATAAAAAGTTTAAAATCGGAATTTTCTGATTTCAGAGATGATTTCAACAAATATAAAAAACAAGACTCTCTTTTTCAGGAAACAAGCATAAATAATTTCATACTATCGTTGCTGCAACGTAATAAAAATACATATAATACTATTCTGATCCCTATTGAAAATGTATACGGTCCATATAGTATTAACGCCGTAACTGAATTAGACGGTTTGATTCTACATACGCCTACACATTCTAAAATGCCAATTGTCTCGCCCGAATTAGTTGAACGAGTCGACCCAACATTTCAAGCAACGCTGAAAGACAATATTTCACAGATTAATACACTTTTTACACAACCACAATTAATTATTGTGGAATCCAAACGCTCTTTATCTAAATCAAAAGTCGATACAAAACTAGCACAAATTTTTGAGTTTGTACATATTTTGCGTCATATTAATACTGTAGACCTTACTAACGCAGTTGAACCGTTCAAGCAGTTTATAGCACAGTTAATGCAGTTTTCGGAATTACCGCTCCGTGATTTGCAACATCTTGAGAGCAAACTCATTTTCGGATCAGATGATATTCCATTTAATGTTCGTGAATATATACTTGCAATATACAATGGAATTGGCGAAGACGAGTACTATAGATTATGTGGGAAAATGTTTTACGAAGATAAAAATGCAGTACTATTTGTGAAGAACATTGTTGAATTGGAAACAACGCCAAAGGATGTAAAATCGCTGCTAAAAAATTATAAAACATTTGACGAATTACGAAAGAGCATACATACTCATTTTTCAGAATATGACCTGGGATATATAGCACCTTATTTTACACCTTATGCAGAGTTAGAACATTTTTTTACAAGTCTGAAAGGATCTGTTGGAATTGTGCAATTTAACAAGGCGATTCTTCCATCTTTATTTCAATATAGCAATATGTATTAATCCTGCTTACACGCCCTTTTATTTTTACCAGTATAAATAGAAGAATGTGGCGAATTCAGAAAACCCGAAAACGCGGAGGAGGAAGTCCAAACACGAATCGACGTATCCGATTTTCCAATAATACCAAAAAAGCAAACAATACGACTAAATACAACAGTATTCGACAAAATAATAGTTATAAAACATATAGCTCAAATCCAATTCATGAAGAAAATGCCCACTTATTCGCGAAAGTTATAAGCAAAAGAGATACACCCGAAAAGATGATGAAAGACTTGTATTATTTATATTATCCTACTCAGCTTTCACCGAGTGATTTTACATTAATGATTGAGCTTGTGGGAAATGCAGGTATATCGGAATCACAAAAGGAACGCATTTGGAGCCATTTACGGTACGAGAGAGCTTTAGCAAAAATTAAAAAGACATATACTGAATAATCGTATTGCCCGGACATAAGAGACAACTCGTTGACATTTTTTTACATATATTATATAGAAATGTTAAATCAATTAGGAAATCAAATTGAGAAAGCAATCATGAATAAATCAATTATAACCCTAAAGAATTTACTATCCAAGCTAGAAAATATAAATTTACCGAATTTATCAGACGGTGATACACCTCTTACATATGCATCGCGATATGGAACTTTGGAAGTTGTTAAACTCATAGTGGATATGGGCGCGGACGTAAATGTGTTAGATGGCGAAAATTCATCCGCGCTAAATGGAGCAGCACAGGAAAATCACGTGAATATAGTAAAATATCTACTTTCAAAAGGTGCAGACCCAAATGCCCATGGAGAAGGAGGATATGTTCCAACAATACTTGCGGCGGACGATGGTAATATAGAAATGCTACGAATTTTAGTTCAGGCGGGCGCGGATATTAATATTCCATCGCCAGAAGGAGGGTCGCCTCTCTATTTCGCGGTATATAAAAATCATCCAGAATGTGTGAAATTTTTACTTGAATCAGGTGCCGATCCAAACATAGTAACAAATATCGGGTCTACCGCACTTTCTACGGCAATTCTTTTCACGAAACCTCCAAATATGAATACAATTACTATGCTACTTAATGCGGGTGCCGATGTAAATCTAGGATATCCACTGGTCGCTGCGGCAACATATGGATATTTGGACGTTGTTAAGGTATTGCTTTCAGCGAATGCAAATGTGAATAGTATGGATAAAGAAAACAAAACTGCGCTATTTCATGCAGTCAAGAACAACAGAGTTACAATTGTGCGAATTTTACTGGATGGAGGAGCGAATGTAGGAATATGTGATAATCTAGGAAAATGCCCTCTCGATATAGCAACCACGAAAGAAATGCGGAAATTGCTGCAGTCTACTCTGAAATGGGAAGGATGGACAGAAGGCGATGCAGCAAAACTGGATGGAATTTTTGCCGAGGATGAAATTGCGAAAAACTGTTCCTTGTGTCCTATTTGTATGAAATACGTAATTCGTTCAGAAGCCTGTATGTATATGTCGCATGTCTGCAAGGATTTGAAAGGATATTATCACGAGGAGTTATACAACAAGTATAAGAATGAAGAGGGTAAAATTTATTGGTGCACTATTTGTGGGCGAATTTGTAAGGGACATCGACATTATGAGCTGGGTCAAGCCCAAGGTGCAATTCCATCATTATTACCAGGAAGGGATCCGTTTGCATCGGACTGTATGAATGAAGGAGGAGGAAGCATCAATGAAAAACTTTTGCGATTTCGCCGGTTACGCGAATATGCCAAAGACCTTCAAGAGGAGGCAGGGAAACTTCCTTGGATAGATGCAATGAATGAACTGTGTGAGGAAATGTGGAATGCTCCTCTGGTTCGCGTATCCAGAGCCAAGTTGGAAAAAATGCGTACTGAAAAACAATACAACATTCCTAGTTCCAACTTTCCCACTCAAATTGGCAGTATTTCTGAAAATTCACCCAACATTCCATACATATTTCCGACAAATTCTGAAGAGGAAAAACGAGGCAAACTTCCTATTCTTCATCCGACAGTGACTGAAACGATGACCAATTTTATGGGGATAGATGATACTAATATTATACAATTCCAGCACAAACGGAAGGATGGAACCGTGAATCGTCACAATAAACCAGGGCAGCAAATATCACGCGAAGGATTTTTACACTGGCTGAACCATATTCTTGAGGATCCAACTGCCGAAGAGTTTGGATATTGTTGGCAGTACAAGACTACCCAGCAGATGATTCCTATGACAGAAGAGCAAAAAGCGAATGTATGCGATGCCAAATTGCATCCTGAAGAAGTACGGGCAGCGTTGGAACTCACTGACCCTGAACAGGCAAAGTTGTATGAAGCCTATAGGAAAACTTTTAATCGGATGTTTGACAGACGAATGCAATAATTTTCATACAATACATTAGAGAAATGAATTCAAACAAGATGAATAGCATACTGCGTTTGTCTGGCGCATTTTCGAATGAAACGACTTCAAATAATATTTCGCCCGAACTATTGGCAAATATAAATGCTGAACTCGAACGAATGAAAGACCCGGTGTATATCAAACAGCAAGAAAATCTTGCGAGGCAAAATGTATACAATCGCAAGAGTCGTAAGGCAAATAGAAAAAACCGCAAGAGTCGCAAAGCAAATCGTAAGAGTCGTAAAAATCGCAAACAGCATTAAGTAATAAAAAATTGAATAGATAACATGCACATTGTATGAAGTGTTGTCTATTTTATATAATTCGCCTACTATGAATTTTCTGAAAATTTCTGAATTGCGAACAGATGTTCTGAAAAAGAAGTATGCCGAGAAAAAACATTCTTTGAAATCTGCTCCGCCAATTATTCATCCTCTTCTCAGGCAGGAATTAGCGGCGCTGAAAAAAGAATTAAAGAGGCGACTGTAGCTTAAAAATGAATGGATAAAAAAACTCTAATCAGAATGCCATGCAATTGCAAAATACCGGTTGAAAAGTACCCTGAAACGTCAGAATGGGGTCCTCTATTTTGGAAACTCCTACATGCGTTAGCAGAACATGCCGGAACTCTATACGACACTTTATTTCAGGAGGACGAACGGCGAGCCTGGATACGATGCATCAAAGAACTCGGCGGACCTTTGCCTTGCGACATTTGTCAGCAGCATTATTCAGAATGGATGGAATCCCATGATGTAGATTTTTTGTTAACTATGCCGTACGGTCAGTTTGGCAATTGGATAAGAGACTATTTTTGGTCGCTTCATAATAAAATTAATACGGAAAATGAGAAGCCAGTGTTTGAACGTACGCAACTAAAAGAGATGTATGCAAATCAGGCGATTTCTTCAGTATGGAAAACTCTTGACCCTTTACTAAAAATAGCAATGCGTCAATATAAGGTTTCTTATATAAAATGGACTACATGGTTACATCGTGTTAGGACGCTGCAGGGATTGTATGGAATTTCCTAAATGTTTATTATTATTATAGACGTCGAATGTAAATCGCGAAGATTTACCCATATAATTTCCTAGACAAAAAATGGAACCCACTGCAATAGGAATGGCAACAAGACCCGCTAAAAATAGGGACGCCGATAGATCCTTAGGAAGTTTACTCAATGAGCGAATGCATTGCCATCCAGAAGCGACAGCAATAGTACCGTATTTATAGCCTGTAGGAAGACCATTTTCAGGTTTGGTGTATCCATTCATTGCACCGACGGCCCATGTAGTGTAATAATGAATCATAGTACTCTTTAAGAGATAAAATATATTCTGATTTTAAACCTGTAATGGAAAAATTGAAGAATATTTTAGAACGAATAAGTTATGCGTGAAGTTTTTTCGCTTTTCGCCTTCCTTTCTTTTCAGAATGCATTCTTTTCCAAAAGGCCCCTACGTGGATGCAAAGGGAATGCCTACAAATTTCAATACCGAGATCTGGCCTCATCTAGAACATGAGCCTCTTGAGGCAGCGATTGCATATCGCAGTCAGGCAATCGTCAAATTCATTTCTGAATATACGGTACCGATTTATCATATTTCCTTTGATTGGGAAGACGATATGGAATATGGATGTAATGGCGACAGAACACCCGTTTCCTATATCAACCACATGTACATTTGGACGTTTTACAAGGGACCTCCAATTGTACATGTGTACAGTGCCTACAAGGAAAAAAGCGTCGGATACAAGTATTCAATCTCCCCTTTTATCAGCGAGGAGCAGGAGATGTATGACGAACGATTGGATGAATGGTGGGACGAGCGATATGCAATATGGATGTCAGATTTGCAAACAAGTCGCCCCTCTAGTTAAATTTTGAGCCGTGGATGTAAAACATTCTGAACAGTTGCCTCCTTTGAAAGCAATTTCTGGGTTAGCGAATTAAATCCTTCCTTTTTTCCGTTCTGAATGATATCCAACAAATCCTGAATAATTGCATCTGTCGGACATACAGGACATACCGTTTCCATACCATCGTATTCATCGATGTCAAACGAATATCCCACAGGAATTGTGCTAATCGCAAAGGTTGTATGTCGCACATGTTTTCCAATGTAGTCAAATTCTTTCATTAAAGCAATGATTTCAGGACAAGACCTCCAAAAGCTACCAGGATACATGGACAACCTGTAAAATATACCATCTCCTTTTGTAAGAACACCCGTGTTTGTCTTTTCTTTACTAGGTTCTGGTGATTTTTTACTTACTGTTTTATAATTCACAAATTTATATTCTTCATTCATTTCTTCGTATCCTGTAATAATGTTATAGAATTTCCATTCAGGGTCTGGTGTTTGCCCTTCTGCGATATAATGCTCTGATGTTTCAGGATGGAAAAGTTTGTCACCGAGAGGTGTTCCAGGAGGATATAGGTCAAATGCCTCGGTTACAACATCTTGGGGAAAATGAAATCCTCCGTATGCAACATTGTGTAGAACTTCGTAGGTTTCAGTCATATTATTTGTAGTATGACTGAAACAGTAAAAGGAATTATCAATTTTTGAGTATATATAATAGAAAGATGTCTGAGACCATGTATAATACACTCGGAAATGGGGGCATTATGTATCGCGTATTTGACAACACGGAAAAGAAAGAGTTACGCGTTATTACTCCCGAACCATTGCCTGAAAACAACATTGTAAATAACGTAAACCACAATGCCGAATCCGAACTTGATGGCATGGTTGGTAATACTTCCCGATTCAAATCCTCTGAAATCCGCATTCCTTACAGTCGCGTTTGGATTGCTCATGATCCGGAATATGACGAGGACGGATATGAAATTCTTGCAGAAATTAGCAATTATGAAGACATATGGTTCTATGTATTCATTGGACCCACAGTAACCTTTTTCTGGACACCTCAACCAATTGAACTATATAAGAGTTATGTTGGCAGTAGTGGTATTCCGTATGGATTTGCCGCAACAAAAGATTATGTGTTTGGATTTACTCATACAGAGGATGACCAAGTGATTGTTGTGAGCCGCAAACGTATTGAAAAACGTCTACATAAAAAGACTGGTAAATCGCTAAAAGATGAATTGGCAGAGGAAGACCTGTGGGAGGTAACAGATGAAATTATGCATTTACCATTTGCAAAGGTACACCAAGAAACCTTACATGATAATTTTAATGCAAATGACTTTTTACCGTTTGAGCAGGGACGTTTTCAGGAAATTATGAATAAAGCAAAACTTTTAACAAAACGTAGGTCAAATTATGGAAATACACATGTAGCCCTTGCTTCAAGAGTTCCTATGAATATAGCGCATCAAATTGCCGAATTTAGAACAGGTCTTACCTACAGACCCTACAAGAAAAACACAATTCGTAATAATAGGCAGAATACTATTACACCAATTGGACCCCTGCCTAATAATTTTCATGAAACGAATGTTGGTAATAATAACACAAATAATAATAATAATAATAATAATAATAATCGCAGAAATCGTAATTTAGCGGTAACCACCAAAAATTGCAGCAAAAAAAAGTGTACAATTATGGGTGGTAAACGTAAATCTAGCAGTAAACGTTTGTTTACTCGGAAAGTACGCGGTTAATTACTTCATTCAGAATTTCTGGATCTTGTACTTTCAGTACATCCACGATTGCTTTTACTCGTTCAGCAGAAATTTGCTTAATCGCTTCATCTATAATATGTCGAGGTTGTTTATTAAGAGTATTTACTAGATTTTGAATTTGTTCTTTTTTTGTGTCTTGGGGAGGAGCCAAATAATTTCCCTTGAGAACATCAACTAGTTTTCCGTCCTTGTAGAACTCTGCTGCATAGACACGATATACATTTTCTCTATCTAGTTGCACTGATAGTTCCACTCGTGTTCTTCTATCACGAAGAAAACCTGGGTCAAATTTGAGTGCAGAAGAATCCATTTTAACAACAAAGGACACAATCGTGTGGTTGTCGCAATATTTTTGTGCTTCGTTAATTGTCATGTCTAGAAGTGTATAAATAGCAAATTGTGATGCATGAACCCCATCGCAAGGGCCTCCACAGTCATCGCATTCATCGGTCGTAACTGTTGTCAGTAGTTCCCCATTGTGATAAAATGTCGCTTTTCCAACACGATAGTCATCACTTGCGCTCATATAGAATTCAAGTTCAGCGCGGTCTGGTGTTGTTTTCATTGTTTCAGGTACAATAAGACGACTTGGTTCGGCATATACCTTAAATGCGGTGAAACCATGGGATTTACAGAATTTCTCAGCTTCTGAAACTATCATATTAAGAATGGGTTGGAGGTGAATAAAACCGGACATTCTGAAAATAAAATACACAGAAAACTCTATACGTGGATAATAAGTTCTCTATATTCTCTCATTTTTTTAGCCAATCGCGTATAATCTGGCATTTCGATGGGGATAATACACTCCATCAGCATTTTTAGTTGAAAAAGAACATTCGATTGATACTTCATATACATCATCTGACGTATAGACACGTTCTCCTTTTTCAGTTTCTTTCAGAACACTATAAGTACTGTCATATGAATTAAAAATAACACATGTTCAGAAAATACATAGGATGAATGTGTAGCAAAAACACGTTTAGTTCTAGTCATCTTCAGAACTATAATCATCATATATATCTTTACAGCGACATTTCTTATGGTCAGGATATTCTGGAAATAATGAACTATCCCAATTATAATTTCCCCCATATCCTTTTCTACACGAAAAACATTTATAACAATATGATGAGGGTATAGGATTTCCAATGATGCATGGACTTGATATAATTGATACTTCTTCATATGTTATTTTTCGAGAACATGTAGGACATACTAACTTAGTTTCAGATTGTTCTGATGGCAACATATTTGATTATGTATAGCAATCATTGTTTAGACATTAGTGACTTGGATAGCCCTAATAGCCCAAAAAATTGAAACAATTCGGAGACTGAAAACGCCAATGTGTGGATATTTTCAGTGTCTTTTCGTTTCAGAATGTCTTTTGTACCCCGTCGTTCAGCCCGTCTTCAGAAGAAGATGCAACAGTCGCAACAGTCGCAACAGTCACAAGAGCAACCCCTGCAACAGCAATCCCTGCAACAGCAGCCAAATAGAGCAAAGGATATTTATACTATGTGTTTGGCTGCTTGGGGAATTCCAGGAGGTCAGTTTGTATCGCAGATTCTGAATCTACGTAGGTCAGACCGTCTAGCCAAGAAGAGGGTACAGCCGCCAACGGCAAAGGATAAATATGCAGCAAGACGACTGTTTGAAAAATGGCAGAACAATAGTGTTTCGGATGAATATAAGAGACATTGTGTAAACAAGATTCGAGAATTTCTGGATATAGTTGATATAACTGTAGGAAGGATTGAAAAAGCACGTGTATGTATTTCTGTCCACAAGTTTATTCTGGAGAATCCTACATTTTCAGCGGTGTATCCAACTATGACTTCAGCATTTCTGAAAAAGATGAAAGAATTTCAACATGAACAGATTGACGATTTGCTCGTAAGTCAAGCATTTCACAAATCAGTGAACGATATAATTTATATGATCACGGGAAAAAATTGAAAACAGTTTGGAAAAATAAATGGATGATTGCGATATTTTTGGCTATTCAGTGCTTTTCGCCTTTCTTTTCTTTCTTTTCAAACATGGACTCTTGGACTGACGTTATTTATTCCAAAAAAGCTCTGCGTGAGGTAAAACAGAGTAATCTGTACGATACCTATGCAAAACGTCCTTTTCCTGAAGGACCGTATGTAAATACAGAAGGAGTACCATCATGCACGGATTCAGAATGGCCTTCTATTGAGGTGAAATCAGATTCACCTCTGTTGGCAGAACGACTCGGAACTACAGACCCCGTCAAAATTTCTCAGGATTTTGTATGGCTTGGCAAGAAGGCGATTACGTTTATTGCCAACTTTCCCGTTCCTATCTACAACATTTCATTTGAATATGAACACGATATGACATACGACCGCAAGGGACGGCGAGCACCAGTCAGTTACATAACAAACATGTACATTTGGACGTACTATAAATCACATCCAATTGTTCACATATATTGCATGGAAAGTTGCCATTACAATTATTCCATTTCGCCATTCTTTACTGGAGATAGAAAGGAATGTTTGGAATGTGAAATGGAATGGTGGACTATGGATACTGTTATGCGGATGATGGAGTTGGTTCAATAAAACAACCTTAATCGCGATACCAGCCTATCGCATCACGAGAACGATTAAACCAGTAATGTTGACCTTCTTTAGTCACATAGTGAGTACAGGAATCATTTGTAAATAATTCAGGAGATGGATGCGGAAATAAATCAGACATTTGTATGGAAAAAGTTTTTCGCAGCGAAAGTGCAATGGCTTCAGGGCGAAGCGCTTCTTGGTATGCCAATAATTCAGCATACCAAGGACCTCCTTCATAGATTCGATCTGTCATTTTATTACATAACATTACATCTCCTTTTAGGTTCATCACTTTCTTCAATGTATAAATAGGCATCTGGATCATGTTTTTTCATTTTATTCACAATATCCTGACAACTATCATTGTATCCTGAATCGCAGGATTGTCTACCGATTTTAACCGAATACAATTCTCGGCAAATATCACGTAATTCCTGAGTAATTTTATCCTTTTTAACACCAGCCGAACCCAAATAGGTACTCCATAGAGCACGTATAGTTTTGCATCGGGGTTTAATCTCTGTTTTGGAAAGCATTTTTACGAAACAGACACTCTTGGATTGGTTTATTCATTTTTTACACACACCAGCCACCCCCAATCCACACAAAGACTTGAGGTGGCCAGAAGGGCAATTAGGTCCACCCAACCCACCAATTTCAGTGGGCCGGACAGCCCTAATATACTTGTGACCATTGAGGATAGCAAACGGACAAGAGCTTTCTTTGCAGGTGGACCCCCGGTGTGGGGAGATTCGACCGTTATAATTAAATTTTGACACATTAAAATAGAACATGAAGAATTTATGGAGAATACATAATTACGGCACGCAATATGAATGTATTTTTGAAAGTCCTGTATCATATTTCATTGCGAATTTATCTGCATATTCAACAAATATTGAAGAAGATGAGTCTGGTGAGAAAATGCTAACAGATGGTCAAATAGAAATAAAGATATATACTTATAATAATAGACGCGGTATTTCTATACAAGGTTCGGAGTCTAATAATTCAGGAATGAATATATTCATACCTCTTTCGGAGGCAGTTGTTGAAGATTTTGAATTATATTTAAACATTGGAAATATAATAGACCATGAATTTGATTCTGAACAGAATAATAATAATAATAATAATCCCTCAAACAATGTAAATGAAGATCCACAACTTACATCAGGTGGTTCTAGAAAAAAGCATAGAAGAAAGACTCATAAAGTAACAAAATCACGTAGAAAGAGTAAAAAGTATTAATAATGTACAATGATTTATAGATTTATACAAACTCTGAATGAGGAATTGTATCATGCACGAATAAGGCGTGAATGGAAGAATTAAATCACCTGATTAGGCTTATCCAAGCCACTAATCCTCTCCAATCCACTAAAATTGGAGAGGATTTCATCTGAATGTAAATTATAGTTTTATTCATCGAGCCAATCACCATCCATTAATTTCCATGTTTCTTCACGTTCTTCCTCTACTTCGTGATGAAATTGTCCGTTACATTACCTATTGCATGTATGGCTCGAATAATTAATCGTTAGAAGAAACAAATTTTTAGGATTTTTTGCACTAATTTCCATTACAGCAGAGTACAAGTCGGTGCGGTTCAAGGATAAGTAAGAATCAGGCAGTGAATGTTTGGAACCGAGAGTGGAATTGAAAAGTGAAACTGAATACAATTGTTCCATTCTGAAATTATTAAACTTGATAGAAAATAACACAATTAAATGCTGTCGTCACGATTATATCTTCAATATTTACGTGTTTTGGAGCGACGAATTCTACGACGTTTGACAGTATGTCGTCTACCCCCTTCATGATTACTATTCGGTTCCTTACGATTTGCCGCATTTCGATTGTTTGCATTATTGGTATTGTTTGGTGGTGCTAAACCAATTGGTTTTCCAAACTTTTCACTAAATAATTTTGCATAATATTCATAAATTCCCCTATGTTCTGTCTTTGCCGCTAAATCAAGTTTATCATTTGACTTATTATTGGACTCTTTATCAAGCCTGTAATCAGCGTTTTGAAGAACATGCAGGATCTCAGCTGGATAAAGTCTTGCAGTACATTGTTTAGGTTTATGTGATTTATCGTTTAAAAAATCGTCCACATTGTAGGCATCTCGTTTATGTTGCCAACAAAATCCAAAGTCCGATGAATTAGGCCTCTCTGTCATAAGTTTTATTTCACCCATCAGACGGTCAAGAGCAATTTGTTGATTGGGACCATCATGGTTATTAATTGTTCCGTCAGCCATGCGATGTCTGAACTGAACAATGTTTTCATCGTATCCAAAGACATTATAGGCAGAGTTTTTAATTGCATTCGTTGCCTTGGAAAACACAAGAGGCATTAAGTCAGGATTAGCAATATCAGGATATGTAGGAACTGAATAGATATATTTGGGTGGCTTAGGAAGACCAGAAGGAGGGGGGAAACGGTCATTGGCAACCGATATATTGTATTTTTTTAACTTTTGAATTCTGTCAATTTCGAATCGACGGGGGTCCAAAGGTGCTTCCCACACTGCTTCCACAAGTGTATTAATTGCCTCTTCATAAGGTATTTTGCCTATTATATCAGAATCGTTCAAAGAAAGCACAACTTCACGGAAACGCCGATACCGATTGATTTTTTCACTAATTCCTCCACCTCCAATCCCAGGTTTATCACAGGTTGTTGCGAAATAATCTCCTTGACCCAACAATTGAGGAATAACAATTTCCTTGGTTCCTGATTTGTATATTTCGCTTTTTGCATAGTGCCGGTGTCCTTTACAAATGCGACCGCAGTTCGTACACCATTCAAGAACTCGTTTGCGTTGCCCTTGAGGAATCTCGGCACCCAAAGCATCGTATCCTTTCTCATAACTAAATGCATTCCATAACTTTTTGTGATAATATCCTTCATATCCCGCCTGTTCTACACATGAATGTGTCATATACATACACGAACCAGATGCATGTTGGACATATTTGAGGCATACGGGACAAATGGAAAAAAGGGACTCTTCTGGATTTGCTATTGCTAAATTGGATGCATGTGTAATTTGATGGAACACATCATTCGTAAAGTCAATATCTGCCTTTGAAAATCCAGTCCAAAGAATTTGAAAGGGTTTCTCACCTAAAATGTCTTTAAGCTCTTCTTTATCCGTATAGTCAGCCGCTTTCTTTCCTAAAGAATCCACATAATTAAGTGCTGCTCCACCCTCTATAAAAGATTCAATCATTTTGAAAACCCATAGTGCAGGTATCTTGCCATATAGTTTTACGGCTTTTATAAGAAGACTTTCTTTATCGGTAGTATCAGAATAGAGTTCATTGTATTGAAGAGACAGGAATTCATTGAATGCTTGAAATATGTACGGTAAAATATTTACTTTGTAATTTAGTAAAGCAGCGTCCAAAAAATCTCGCATAAAATCATTATGATTTGTATGATATCGTGTGGTTATTTGAAGCATAAAGATTATGTTTTGAATGTATGCAGTTATATAGGCTAATGTTGGATAATAAATATTAGTAATTACAACTATGAGTGTTTTGTACCATCGTGTTCGACCATTTACAAATACTGGTAATCCTTTTTTGATAAATAATTCTATTCCAAATATATATAGTTCCATACACTTATCCAAAATATCCATATCTTTTGAATTTTTGAAATGTATATCAGCTCCATTAGCTACCAGTATATCTACTATTTCCTCAATTTCTTTATTCTTTATTTGTTCATCCTTTTTTATATTTTCAATAAAATAAAATATACAATTTTTATCTTGTGATATAAGTTTCAAATCTGCCCCATATTTAATGAACAATAATAGTAATGGTTTTAGTTTACTAAGTGAATGCTTAAATATCTCGAAATACACAGGCTTTTCTGCTTTGATGAGATTTGGATTTGCGCCCCATTGTAAAAGTGCCTCAATGACATTCAAAATTGGATTTAATCTTACAATATGGAATTGTAAACCGTTAATTCCAGTTATAATATCCATATCAACATTCAGGTTGCCAAGTGTTTTATATTCTTCTAACTTTGCAATATTAGGATTTCCCTTTTGAATTTCTTTCTTCCATAATTTTGTATAATCAGGTGCAGTATTATTTGGGGTTTCTTCTGTATATGTTACCGTTTGCAATATTTCTAAAATAGTAGATTCATATTCACTATATCTATAACCTATTGTTTTTAATAGGTCAAATGCGGTTCTTCCGTCCTCATCCTTTTCATAAGGATTTGCACCTGCCTGCATTAGCATCCGAAGCATATCCATAAAAATGTCTATATTATACATATTAAGTCCTATTATAAGTCTATGCAATGCTGTATCTCCTTCATATTTATAATTTATATCTAACGGTTGCTCTAACAGTTTTTTAAGTAATTCTTTATGTATTTCTGAAATTTTTCTGCATAATATATACAACATATGTTCTTTTTTAAGACCTGCGTGTATGAATGCATCCATTAATTTAGTATCTTCCACAACTGATTCTGAAAATATATAAATATGTAATAACATATCAATAAAACTTTCACGAAGAGTAGCTCCTAATTCCAATAGTTTTTTCATGACCTTAGTGTGGTCATATTCAAGACATAGTTCCAATAGACCTTCATTATCGCGTACATAATTTATATCAATTCTATTATTATTATCAATAATATAATTTATAATTTGTTCTTCTGAAACATCTTCTTCATTAAAGAGTTCAAAAAGCCGGAGGGTTTCGGGGGAAGGTTCTGCCATTATACTATTTATTTTTATTATAATTATTTGTAGGTCTAAATATAAATAACAGTTTATTGTTGGGTTTGCACAACAATCTCATATTGACTTGATTATTATATGTTAGCTAGGGTTAGCTGCCGGGGCGCCTGCGGCGCTGTTGGGCCGTTTTTAGCGGAGCATTTTAGCGCGCTAAATAAATATCAGGAAATTTCAGAAGTTATCAGCAATTTCTGAAACAATTTAGCGAATATATGTAATTTCCCTATTACTGTAGAAATTGCGCGTTATTTTTCAGAAATTATAATAGCAAGAAACTGCGCACAAATTCCGAAATTGAAGCAAACTAAAAATTCAGCGAA
>JACCDH011747607.1_pt1 | contig 17395 bp, 14 predicted proteins | sample 7442481 | NCBI WGS metagenome assembly JACCDH01 (sample SAMN15323433, study PRJNA562643) | freshwater metagenome | isolation source: river surface water | place: USA:Blue River Watershed | collected 2017-08-15
AGAAATTTGGGAGTTAGCTTAAAAGAAGGGGGAAGGTTTGCTGAAAATCGGGCACTAGAAGAGTGCGTTGAAATACTGAATGCTTAGATACTACACTAAAAATGCACAAAACCATCGATACTGCTAATTGGGTTTAAAAACCACAGGCTCACCTAGTGAACCCGTGATCTTGCATGCTTTACAGATGACTATCAATAAATGCGGTCAACTGAGATTTAGCCAAAGCGCCTACTTTTTGAGCAGCTACAGTGCCGTTCTTAAAGAGGATCAGAGTAGGAATACCCCGAATATTGAATTGGGCAGGAACCCCTTGGTTCTCATCCACGTTCATCTTCGCAATTTGGATCTTATCGCCATACTCGCCAGCGAGCTCTTCCAAAATGGGGCCGATCATCTTGCAAGGGCCACACCATTCAGCCCAGAAGTCGAGCAGTACAGGTTTATCGGACTTGAGAACGTCTTGCTCGAATGAAGCGTCAGTTACATATTTAATGCCGGCACTCATGAAAATTCCTTATTTTTGTCTTATTTAGTTTTATATAGTTATTGCGCTACAACGCTTATATTAGCAATAAGCCACACTTTCTGCCTAAATTTCCAATAAATCGTCAAAAGCCAGCTTTTATCCCACCCAATGACACAAGCTTTCCCCACCATTACCGCTCAGCATCAGGCCTTGCACTGGCAGATTAGCCCCAATGCCGATGCCCTCAAAGAGCTTGCACTAGGGATTTGGGACTGTGCAAAGCAAACTGGGCAACGCCCCATGGTGGTGCTTAGTACAGCAGGCCCGTTGCTGGGGGTAAGGGCAGCACTTGAGCAATATCGCCCCCCAGACCTAGATCCTCAGATTGCCTTTTTGCCACAAGTGATGAGTTTTAATGATTGGTTAGAAGCTGCGCCAGGTGCTTGGAAGTTTCCTAAAAAGCAAACTGATTTAGAGCGCTGGCTATCTGTCTATGTGAACTTGCGAAAACATAAAACCTTGCAAAGTTGGTTCAAAGCCGAGAGCGAAGCGGGGGCATGGGGATTGGCACAAGCTGTGATTGATGCTTGTGACATTTTGTCTGAGGCGATTACTCCGCAAGTATATGAACAATTAAATGTTTTGATTGAAGCTGGCCAACTGAATTCAGAAGAGTGGGCTAAGAAGTTACAGCTTATTTTGGATGAAACAATTGCCCAAGCATATCCAGATCTATCGCGAAAAATTGTTGACCAAGAATCCGAAGTGCTACTTACTTTTTGGCGCTATTTGAGTGGTGCAGGTGATGCCGTTTTTCGCAAACAATTTGCTATGGCGTCCCATTTGGGATTAGCAAAAGCCAATCAAAATAAGGCTCGGCCGTTTATCTGGGTTCAGACTGCAGACCCTAAGCCGATTGAATCTGAGTTTATGGGTCGGTATTTAAACGACTACGCCAAATATGCTCCTGTTGTCGAGATTACATTAGATTGGCAGTCTATTGCCTTATGGCCTGAAGCCCTTTCAGGGGTCAATGCAGTCGGAGATCTCGTTGCGTTAAATCTAGAGCAAGAACAGCAAATTGATACCAATATCAAGGCTGCACCTTATCAAGATTGGCATTTGATTTCAGCAAGACGTTTTGAGGAATTGGCATGGGCCGCAACTAAATCGATTGAGGCACACCTTATTGCAGGTAAGAAAAATATAGCCTTGGTTGCGCAAGATCGACTTGCTGCACGACGAGTACGGGCACTATTAACACGGTTAGGCCCCACTTTAAATATTCGAGATGAAACTGGCTGGAAAATTGATACCACCAGAGCGGCAGCTGCTATCAATAGCTGGCTAGAGTTGATCCGATCCCCAAAAGAGGGTCCAACGGCAAGTGTTTTACTGGAGTTTTTACAAAACCCTTACTTGGATATTGCAGCTTGTATAGAAAAGCCACCTGAAGTTTGTATTGGTTTAGTGGCGCAACTCGAGGATATTTTGATTGCGAGCCAAGCAAAGTCTGGCTGGGAAACCTTTTACATGGCAATTGAGCGGGCCAATCAATATGCATTAAATCATGCCGATATTCCTAATGAGGCTATGTTAAAGCTGCTGCAATTTGTACGTGAGCGTCATTATGTTTGGCAAGAGCTGCATCTCAACTGTTCAAATGCTTATGCGCTTTTACAGAACAATTTGCAAGAAACTGCGATGAGCAAGGCTTTGATGGAGGATGCTGCGGGCAAGCAATTGTTAGAGGTGATTGATACATTTGATTTGCGTAATAGCGACTATCAAAATGTAGCAATGCGGCTGCCTGAATGGATTAGTCTGATCAAGTCGGCGCTTGAAGATGCTTCTTACGAAGAGGCTGGCAATGGGGCGCAAGCAAACTTAAGTATCTTGCCATTAAGCTCAACAAGGTTGCGTCAATTTGATGCAGTAGTTTTGGTCGGCTGTGATGACCAACATCTTCCAGCATTCGCAGAGCCCCCCTTATTTTTCTCGGATACCCTCAGTCGCTTACTCAAAAATTCAACTCTGAATGCACAATATGTTCAGCAAGCGCGTGACTTATCGCAGCTATTAATCTCCTGTCCAAGCGTTGCTTTACTGTGGCAAAGTAAAAGTAAGAATGGCGAGCCGCTTAGACCATCCGCATGGATACAGCGTTTACAGACCCAATTACCCCATTTGAAGGTGGCAGCTTTTAAGCCAAATTCTTGCGAAGGAAAAGCAACACCTCTTCGAGAGGCCGTTGCAGTATTAGATCAAGCCCTCCCTTTGCCACTATCGATGAGTCCAAGCGCATACAAGGCTTTAAGAGACTGTCCTTATAAGTATTATGTGCGAAGTTTATTGGGGCTGCGAGAAGCAAAAGAATTTGAAGATGGCTTTGATGCGTCTTTAGTTGGCCAATCACTACATGTATTGCTTAGAAACTTTTATCAAGCCTTAAAGACTGAAGAGCAAAAATCGGCATCACCAATCATTAGCAACTCTCAGACTCGTCGCTCTTGGATGGAGCGAGAGTTATCTACCATTTCGGAAAATGAATTTAAGCGGCTGATTGAGGGTGATAGTAGAGTACTGGGCACCTTACGTGATTGGCAAAAACAAATTCCTAGCTTTGTCGATTGGCAGTTGCAAAGAGAGGCAAGTGGATGGCGTTACCACAATGCAGAACACAAGCTTGGCTTTGATCTACATTTTGTTGATCTAGATGGTGATGAACGAGTCATCCGGATTGAAGGGCGCGCTGATCGTTTTGATACCAACATTCATGGCCAGAAGCAGGCGGAGGTAATTGATTATAAAAATCAGTCGATGACAAAGCTGAAAAAGCGCGCTCAACATGTTTTAGATGATCCGCAATTGCTCATTTATGCCCGTGCTGCAAATGAAGATCCTGCTGGCGCCCACCTTCAGGGCTATCAAGTTAATTATGCGCAATGGGTTTCGCTCAAAGTGGATATTAAAAGAGATAAAAAACTCCAGAGATCGTTGGAGATTGAGAACGTATCCGAGTTAATGCCAGCTTTTGATCAGCAAATCACGGAAGACATGCAAAATTTATGGTCTAGAAAAGACATGACTGCTTTTGCGCCAGATGGCGTCTGTAAATATTGTGAAGCAAGAGGCGTTTGCAGGAAAGGGATGTGGTGAAAAAGTTTGATAACGCCATAGCTTGCGACCCTAGTAAGTCAGTCATTGTTTCTGCTTGCGCAGGGAGTGGCAAAACATGGCTATTAGTTGCTCGTATGATTCGTCTTTTGCTATCAGGGTCAAAACCATCAGAAATTCTAGCCCTAACCTTTACACGTAAAGCTGCGCAAGAGATGCGTGATCGTCTTTATAGTTTGTTAGAGCAATTTTCCACGATGAGTGACGAAGATCTTTTAGATGAGCTGTGCAAAAGAGGTCTTGAAGAGGCTCAAGCTACATCATTGCTACCCGAAGCCAAAAGTCTGTATATCAAGGTTCTCGCTAGTCCACAGTCAATAGTGATTGACACTTTCCATGGTTGGTTCGGCAGATTGCTCAATGCTGCCCCAATCTCGGCGGAAGTACAGCCCGGTTTTAGTTTGCGCGAGGATGGAAAAAGACTGCTAGATGAATGCCTGGCTGATTGGTGGGGCGATCTTCCATCCGATCTCAAGGCGCACTATGACGTTCTTCTAAGGAATTTAGGTGCAAGCAATACAGAAAAGTTTTTGATGGGCAACTATGGCCTCATGAAGCAACGGGGTGCCTGGACTTTCTTTGTTGAGAGTTGTAAGCAAAAAGGCATTCAACCGATTGAACACTTCAAGCAATATTTACCTAGACTCAGTCTAGAGAACCCGCTGCTTCAGATGTGGAATGCACCTCAGGCAAGGGCAGATCTCGAGTTTTTGGTGCGCTGTTTTTCTCATAGTAGTAAACAAGAGTTAGCGTTCGTACCCCAATTAGTGAGGGCGCTAGAGTGTATGCAGCGTGGTGGCGATGTGATGGAAATCGCCGCTCTACTGCAAGTAGTCTTTTTAAATGGTGATGGTGATCCACGTGATAACACTAACAGGGCTCTTGGTGCTGTTCATGATTATTTAGAGGCGGAAGGTCAGCTAGATCTTGAATCGGATCATGTCGCCTATAAGCAAGCTTGGGCACAGGCATTTGTTGATTATTTAGCTTGGCAAGCCGAAAAAGAAGTCTTTGAGTTAAACCAAGCCTGGTTTGCAATGAGTGAGCGCATGATGGACCATGTCGCGAGCGCTAAAGAAGCAATGCGAGTGCGTGATTTTGATGATTTAGAGATTGGTGTTAGCAAGTTGATGGGCGACTACGCTAATGCTGCCTACTTACAGGCGAGGTTGGACGCTAAATATAAGCATATCTTAGTGGACGAGTTTCAAGATACTAATCCTTTACAGTGGCAGATTTTGCGTTCATGGTTTGAAGCATATGGCCAAACAAAAGAGAGACCGAGCGTCTTTATTGTGGGCGATCCTAAGCAATCGATTTATCGCTTTCGCAGAGCTGATCCCCGTTTATTTATTAGCGCAACAACATTCTTAAAGACGGAAATGGGTGCTGTGGCACTGGATCTCGATACAACGCGTCGCAATGCGCCCAAAATTAACGCAGCTGTAAACGACACATTTGCTCCATCACAGATACCACCTACATATCAGTTTCATGAGCAAGAAACCCTATGGGAGGCATTTCCCGAGGGATTGCCAGATGCGCCGTATTCAAAAGAGGGTGAAGCTGCGCTATTGCCGCTTATTCCCTATGTTAAGGAGGAGTTAGCTCCGCGTCAGGGTAGCGCTTTTGGGGCTCCTATTACGGATGTAAACCAAACCACTGCAACTACACAGCGCTATGTTGAAGGTCAACAGATTGCCAAGTGGATTCATCATATATTGGCAACGCGACAAGTAATTGACGAAGAGGATGGTCGAAAATTTTGGCGTGCCGCTAGAGAGAGTGACTTCTTATTGCTTGTTAAGCGCCGTAAATTTTTACCGCAGTTTGAGAGGGCGCTGCGCGAAGCAGACCTTGCTTATGACAGCTCTAGACTTGGGGGTCTTCTCAATACTCTTGAGATTGATGATTTGATTGCATTGCTGACAGTGCTGCTCTCACCACGCCATGATCTACCTCTAGCCCAGGTACTCAGAAGTCCAATTTTTAGTTTTACTGAACAGCAAATGCAGGCATTGAGTATTGCCAAAGCAAAACATGAGCACTATCACTCTTGGTGGGATGTGCTGCAGGATAGTCTAGATGCATCAGCCAAAAAGGCTGCGTACTTTTTGGAGCATTGGCGCGTATTGGCCGAGCATTTACCGGTACATGACTTGTTAGATGAAATTTATCAAGAGAGTAATTTACGCTTTGCATATGCCGCCTGTGCTCAGCCGTTGGCACGTGCGCAGGTAGTTGCCAATCTAGATGCTTTCTTGGAGCTTTCTCTTAATCAGGATGGTGGTCGTTATCCAAGCTTAAGCCGCTTTATTGATGAGATTAATGCTATGCGACGTAGCGATGATGATGAAACGCCAGATGAAGGTGAGGCAGAGTCGGAATCTGAGGTAGAGCTTGCGCAGGTAGATGAGGATAGCGAGATGTCAGAAGAGGATAGGCATAAGCGTGTAAGACTCATGACAATTCATGGGGCTAAGGGGCTTGAGTCTCCATTTGTGATTATTTTGGATGCTAACCACACCGTTGGTGCCTCTGATCATTCTGGCGTTTTATTAGAGTGGTCACCTAACGATAGAAGTCCATCTCATCTGTCGATGTATACCAAGGCAGGACTCACTTTTCCTCGCAGTAAAATTCGAGAGGATGAAGAGGTAATCAGTCAAAATGAAAACTGGAACTTACTTTATGTAGCAATGACGCGTGCTAAGCAAGGCTTATGGATTAGCGGTGTGGCGAAGGAGCCTACGACAAAAAATGCCATTGGACTGGATCAGAAATCTTGGTACGCTAGGGCCCAAGTCGGAAAGTTGCCCACTCTTGAGCTTGCTGAGGTAGTTGTTGCTAATCCAAGCGGTGTAGCAAATGAACATAAGTCAACAGATAGCGCTTTGGACTCAGATACTTTTAGTATTGAGGATTTCCAGATTGCGTGGGATCAGGCAAAAACGAGTCACCAACAGCAGTTGCTCGATATTGCGAGTGGTGCAACAGTTCAATCTAGTGTGACGACAGCGAAAGAAGATCCCGATCCAGAAATTTTGGAAGAGGGTACGCACTTTCATAAGCTGCTTGAGTTCCTCGTCCCAGACTCCACTAGCCAAACTAAGCCATCCATGCCAAGCGAGCATGAGCTCATGAATTGGTTAGGCATTGATCAAGAGCAGGCTAAAAAACTGACAGAGCGTGTACAGATTGTGATCAATGCCTCCAATCTAAAACCGTATCTCACTGAAAACCAGTGGGTGCAAGCTTGGAACGAGTTGGATATTGTCAGCAAAGAGGGTAAGAGCTATCGCATGGATCGTTTAGTAGAGTTTGAGGATCACCTTGCCATAATCGACTACAAACTCACTATTCCAGAAGAGGGTAGCCCAGCGTATGAGAAGTATCGAGCTCAACTGGGCGCCTATAAAGAAGAGCTTGGCAGAATTCGGAAAGATAAACCCGCGAAAGCCTACCTAGTTTCTTCTAAAGGTGAAATTGCACAAATTGTTTGATAGATTGACGTAATCGCTTGAGGTGCGTGCGTAGCTAAAAAAGCAACAAAACCCCCTCCTGTAGGGGTTTTTGCATCAAATAAGTCCCGGGTATTGAAATACTGTATGGATATACAGTATATTAGAACCTATGGCACTTATCGCAATTCCACCAAACGCTACAGAAAGCACTCTGACCCAGGCCCCACAAGCCCTGGCGGTTGGTTCTGCCTTTGAGTTCACCTTGCTCAGCCACCGTATTTCAGCAGGATTTCCGAGTCCAGCGGCTGATTACGCTGAGGAGGGACTCGATCTCAATAGCTATTTGGTGCAAAACAAGCCAGCCACTTTCATGTTTACCGTCAAGGGCGATTCCATGCTGGGAGCCGGCATTTGTGATGGCGATAAGGTAGTGGTTGATAAGGCCCTGAAGCCAAAACATAAAGACATCGTCGTGGCCATAGTGAACGATGAGTACACCATCAAGCGCCTCTATCAGTTACGGGGCAAAACCGAATTGCAACCCGAGAACCCCCAATACCAGCCGATTACTTTTGAAGAGGGTAGTGAGCTCCAAATTTGGGGCGTTGTGGTCGGAGTAGTACGGAAGTACAGCCACGCCAGCAGCAGAAATGGGAGGGTCGCATGAACCAATCCGGTCAAACCAATCAACTCTTCGCGCTCGTAGATGTCAATAACTTCTACGTCTCTTGCGAGCGGGTGTTTGCCCCTAAGTTAGAAGATGTACCGATGGTAGTTCTGTCGAATAACGATGGTTGCGCCGTAGCACGTAGTGCTGAAGTCAAGGCCTTAGGGGTGAAGATGGGTACGCCCTGGTTTCAGATGAAAGACCTAGCTAAGCAGCATGGCATTGCCGCCTATTCATCAAACTACACCTTGTATGGCGATATGAGTGGCAGGGTGGTAGAGGTCTTAAGAAAGTTCACACCCAATCTCGAGGTCTACAGTATTGATGAGAGTTTTTTGCAAATTGAGACAGTGCTCAAGCAATACGCTGACCCAACTAGCTTAGGTCAAATCATCAAGCAAGATGTTAAGGACACAACAGGCTTGCCAGTATGCGTTGGTATCGGCGCTAGCAAGACGCTTGCTAAGTTCGCGAACCACTTGGCTAAAAAGAATCCCCAGTTTGCTGGCGTATGAGACATCAGCTCCATGCCCAAAGAAGCGCTTTACCAATGGATGGCAGAGACAGCAGTAGGTGAGGTATGGGGTATTGGCGGCAAGACTGCCAAGAAACTCAAAGAGCTTAAGATCAATAGCGTATTTGATTTGGTGCAAGTATCACCACAAGCCATGCGTCAACAGTTCGGTGTGGTGATTGAGCGTATTTGCTACGAGTTGCGTGGTGTATCTTGCTTGCAGCTCGAAGAAGTCGCTCCAGCTAAACAACAGATCATTTCTTCAAGAAGTTTTGGTAAGCCAGTGACCTCCATGGAAGAGTTGGCTGAGTCTGTAGCTACTCATGCTGCAAGAGGTGCCGAGAAGCTCAGAAGCCAAAAGTCAGTCACGGGCGCGCTCACTATCTTTGTGCAAACCAATCCACATAAGCCATTTGAACCACAACACCATCAAAGCATCACGGTGGTTTTGAGTGATCCTAGCGATAACACCTTAACACTTACAGGCGCCGCATTAAAAGGGCTAAAGCAAATCTATAAGACTGGCTTTAAGTACAAGAAGGCGGGAGTCATTCTTAATCTCTTGGCCGATAAGCCTACGATGCAGCAATCACTATTTGATGACATGGAAGTCAAGGGTAAATCTGCTGGCCTCATGAAGGCGATGGATTCGATCAATAGTCGCTTTGGTAATGCTGCCATCAAAACTGCAGCATCTGGAACTAAGCAAGACTGGAAGATGCGATCAAGCAATCGCTCGCCGAACTACACCACGCAGTGGGATGAATTACCGGTAGTGCGCTAAAGAGCAAGCAAAGAAATGATGAAAAAGATGAATAAAAAACAACAAATAACACGACTGATTTTACTAGCTCATTTCATGAGCTAGTAAGCCAATACTCTGAATACATAGCAGCAAAAAAGAAGTAGCAAATAAACAAAACCTAATTAACGCAGATACACACTAGGAGAAATTAAATGGAACTACTCAACAACTTTAACGGCATCTCACTCGCAGTCATCATGGTGTTGTCCTACTGTGCGGTCTTGAAAAATACTAAGCGTACAGAACGTAAGCATGCTCAGGTATTTAGCCGCAAGTATCAGTAAGCAGAAGTGAAAAAATAGCAGTAGGCCTGGACGGGGGATAAGGAAATCACGGATTCCTTATTCCCTAGTAAAGGCGGGTCTATATAGACTCATCGTGATGTCATAGAAACATCACAAATGTCGCTAAAATAAGCGCATGAACGAACACCTCAACACCGTAGAGAAAAAATTACGTCCTTTGCCGCGTTGGATATTTATGTCCCGCTGGTTGCAAGCGCCTCTGTATATTGGCTTAATCGTTGCCCAAGGCGTTTACGTATGGCAGTTCTGGTTGGAGCTAGTCCACTTAATTAGCATGATGGCCGACAAGTCCATGACAGAAACAGCATTAATGTTGATTGTCTTGGGTCTAATCGATGTAGTGATGATCTCTAACTTATTAGTGATGGTGATTGTGGGCGGATGGGAGACCTTTGTTTCTCGCTTGGAGTTGGAAAACCATCCTGATCAGCCAGAGTGGTTATCGCATGTCAATGCAGGCGTACTCAAGGTAAAGCTCGCAACCGCCATTATTGGTATTTCATCAATTCACTTGCTGAAGACTTTTATTAACGCAGCTTCTTATGATGAAAAAACCTTGATGTGGCAAACCTTAATTCATATTACTTTTGTGTTGTCAGCGATTGCGATTGCCTATACAGAAAAGTTGGTGGCTGCTGCCCATAAGCATTAAAAATCAAATTAAGATTTATTTGAAGTTAAAGGCTGCTTAAGCTTGTAAGGCCTTGCGCAGATACTCAGAGACATCGGATTGGCGAAGCATCCACTGCTTGTAGTCTGAAGGCACCTGGCTAATCAGTTCGCCTTTGTGTTTACCAAAAGGCATGATTGTCGGAATGCGTGCCTTTTCGGACATTTCCCATAAAGCATCTAAAGAAGATGGCTTAAGTTTCTCAATAATCTGCCCAAGAATCTTGGAGCAGATCCATACATCAGCCAATGCACTATGGGCATTGCGTAGCTGCTCTCTAGCGGTTGCTCTTTCAAAATGGTAGAGCAAGGCGCTTTGCGTGTGGCTATCTAAGTCCGGCCAAAGACTACGAGCAAGAGCAAGAGTGCAAATGCGTTTCACTTCAGGCTTACCAATAGCCTCCCAATCAAAATCAATACTGTGACCAATAAGATATTTAGTGCCACCAGGCAGTCTAAAAGAGCTACTAGCGGGACAATTAACCAATTCCTCATCCATGATGTGATGTGTGGCTAGCGCACCTAAGCTAATGGGTTTGCCAGGGTTATAGCGTTGCACCCAAGGGTTGCCAACAGAGAGGGGATTAATAGAGGTGACGTCTAAAGAGGCGGCCTCAATAATGACAGCATCATTCTTATCGGTGGCTTCTACATCAAAAATAATGGCTTGGGGCATGGTGGTTAGATCTGAATAAAGGATGAAGACTCATTGTGCCCTATTAAATCAAAGTTAGAGAATAAGGTTTGGTCATTAGTAAGGTGATCTATTAATAACTCCAATATGGTTTGAAGGCTAATATCGCTTAATATATTCATGGAAATGAGTAATTATTAAATTTGAGGCCTTTATTGGGAAAAAATGGATACACAGGTTAGAACCCCTCAACAGATCTTTATGCAACCTCAAAGGTTGCTGGTTCCCTTATTTCAAAGACCTTATGTATGGAATCAAGAAAACCAATGGATGCCATTATGGCAAGACTTGGAGAGAGTGGCTAACAGAGTTTTGGCAAGTCCAGAACAGCAGCAACCCCATTTTCTGGGTGCAGTGGTTTTCCAGCAAGTTCAAAATCCAACCGGAAATCTTCAGCAGCGAACGGTAATCGATGGCCAGCAACGCCTAACAACATTACAAATTCTTTTAGATGCCTTGCATGCAGAAATTAATCTAGTAGGTGAGGCTGATGCATCAAAACGACTTGAGCTGTTGATCAGAAACCCTAAAGAGTATTGCGACCATAACGAGGATCAATTCAAGGTATGGCCAACTAATAAGGATCGCCAAGCTTTTAATGAAGTAATGGCAATGGATACTCCTATTGCGTATTCGGACCTTAAAAATAGGGATTCAAAGCTTGCACTTGCCCACCAATTTTTCTCTGAGCAATTTAGGCAATGGCTCAATGAGAACGGCCCTGAAGAAATTACGGTACGCGTGAAAGCGATGGAGCGCACAACAAGAGAGTTGCTCCAGATTGTGGTGATTGATTTAACTGCTAGCGAAAATGCCCAAGAAATTTTTGAAACCCTTAATGCAAGGGGATCCCAATTAACTGCTGCTGACTTGATTAAGAATTTTGTCTTCCAAGGGCTGTTGGAGCAGGGCGCCAATATTGAAAACTCCTACTCGAACCATTGGAAACAATTTGAAACAGGTTTTTGGGAGCGGGAAATTAGCTTTGGTCGAGTTAAGACGCCAAGATCATCAGCGTTTCTAAATCATTGGCTTTATCGGGCAAACCACCGAAGAGATTGTCGCTAGGGAGGTATTTTCTAGATTTAAATCCTTTGTGGACTATGACGCTAAGCCGCTGAGCATGCCTGAATTACTAGAAAAAATTCATGCTGCATGTATTAGGTACAAAGAGTTCATTGACAAGGGTGATGTCCTGGAGGGAGCGATCGACCGTATCGGCTTATTTGTATATAGAACCAAGGCGATGGACATTGAGGTTGTAAAGCCTGTCTTAATGGCTTTGCTTGATCGAGATGAGAATCTTCAAGATGTCAGCGATATCGATGCCTGCTTGGAGATTATTGAGTCTTGGTTAATTCGTCGAATGCTCATTAGAGCAACAACTAAGGCCTACAACAAGGTGATGATAGAGGTTATCAAGGTTATTCAAAAAGCACCTAAAGGTAAGTTGAGTGAAGCAATAAGAACTTTCTTTGCTAGTCAAACTAGCGATAGCTCCTACTGGCCAGATGACAATGAGGTGAGGAGTGAGTTATTTAACCTGCCCATTTACAGAAAAATTGGACGTGGTCGCTTGAGGATGGTTCTCGAGTCAATTGAAGACTATCGCCGAGGCTGGATTGGTAATAAGGTTTCCATGTCTGGCGTTAGAGTTCGACGCGGTACATATGCTATTGAGCATTTAATGCCTCAAAGTTGGAACAGGTACTGGTCTGCTACGGATGGCTATACAGAGCAAGACCGTAATGCGCATATTCATAAGCTGGGGAACCTTACCTTGCTGAGTAATAAGTTAAATAGTTCTGTTTCTAATGGGCCATGGGATGGTGAAGAGGGCAAGAGATCGAGTCTATTAAAGCGAGATGTTTTATTCATTAATAGATTAATTACTGATGATGCTGGTCAAGTATGGGATGAATCCAAAATAGATCGTCGGACTGAAGATTTAATTGAGGATATCTTGAAGATATGGCCTGTACCAGTCGGCCACCAATCGAGTGCGCGCACTAAAAAAGAGGTGAGCAGTATTAAGGTTGGTGTTGAGGACCTTATGTCAGCGGGGTTGATACAGGCGGGCCAGGTGCTCCATCCTAAGATTGCTAAATTTTCTGATATCACTGCCGTAATTCTCCCGGATGGATCAATTGGTATTGGCGACAATACCTTTGATACTCCTTCTGGGGCAGGTAAATATGTTAGGCAACGGGCGACCAATGGGTGGGGTTTCTGGTTGTTAGACCAGGCTACAAAAATTTCACTTAGGGATATGCGATCGCAATATCTAGATCAGCTTATTGGTGATGGCGCTGATATTGAAGATGATGAAGAGGATGACTTAGATGTGGGCTCAGAAGATAGCTAGTTGATCAATCAATTTAGCTTCGATCTCGCTTGCTATGTTATGAGGCATCACTCAGCTTGTGGCATCTCTACAGACCCCACCATCCAAACATGTTGGGATTCTGACCGGCTTGATCTGGGGAGGGTGGGGATCTTCCCATCCCCGCAATACCTATCCCAGGAGGCCAGTCTATTTATTGATCTGGCTTATGACTGGAGTATCCGTTAGCCCCCGATTCCTGATTCCATAAATCATGCTTAGATTGCATTGCTATCCATAGCTGAGGGCCATTACCTAAATAAGTGCCCAGCCTTAGCGCTAGTCTTGGTGTGATGCGGCGTCTCTCAGTTAGAACGGCATGCAGAGTTTGCTTTGAGACTCCAAGATGCTTAGCAAGTTTGTTAACAGAAATGCCCAATGCAGGTAAAACATCCTCTCGCAGGATAGTGCCAGGGTGGGTAGGCAATCGTTTACGCATATTTTTGGAAAGTGAGTTTCTTGCATTGATTTTTTTCAGTGCATTTCGAAAATCTTTGAGATCTTCATGGATGTGTGCTTCTGTAAGGCTGATAGATTTCCTCTGATCTAATTCTTTTGCTATTTCCTTTGCTTTTGCAAAAAAATCGTCAACATTATTGAGTCTGACTATTGGTTTTCGCATCTATAGCTATTTCTTAATCTCAAGGGCAGAGTTATCTATGCCTCAAATAATAAATGATTAATGTTTGTGAATTGGTGACCACCACGAGAGTAGGTCTATGGTGGGGAATAAAATAATGTCTTAACCACTGAATGAAATTTTGAATAAATATGCTGCGCTACAAGGATGGTGGTTTAAAAAACGTTTGGCTCAAGAACGGATTTGAGATTCGTAAGACGCCTTATGGGGAGGGTGTAGCCATTCATGACATTGATGGCTTAACCAATGCGATCTGTTTGGCTTTGACTAATAAATCTAGCGCATTAACTGGCGTGGAATTCCGTTACATACGTAGCGCTGGAATTTTACTTTCCGTCTCTGAGCTTGCTGCGATGATGGGGGTGAATACCCAAACGGTCACTCGGTGGGAGAAGAATGGACGATTGCCCAAGTGGGCAGATAGGCTGATCCGAGCCCTATTTATTGCCCATGTAGAAGCAGGCAAAACTACTAGCTAAAGCTTCAATACAAACCCAGTGCTTTGGTTAATTCCGCCTTTACTCTTGCCTTAAGACTGGCCGGACCAATCACTTCAACACCGGAACCATGTTTCAGGATATCCATAACCAACTCGGGATCTTGGTTGTAATCAAACTCTAGGTTGTAATAACCGTCTTTATCAAAGCTGCCCACTTGCTGGCCATGCCAATGCTCGCCTGACACCCATCTTGCATGCTCAGGAGTAAAGCGTAGCTTAGCTCTTTGTGTGGCTTTACCTGAGAAGATACCGTAGCTCTCAGCAAAGTGTTCCTGACATTCTTTTTCAGAAACTTCTTGAGCTTTCTTATTGGTTAGAACCGCACTCTGAATGCCATCCACAGAAAAGCTCCTCAAACCATTGCGTAAGTGGCAATACGCATCGAGGTACCAGTTCTCGCGGTAATAGATTAATCGTTGTGGGGAGATTTCACGGGCAGTGTTCTCGTCTTTGCCCCTAGAGTGATAGGTGATCTCCAGGCGATTACGTTTAAGTAGGGCGGCACCAATTTCAGAGAAGTTCTCAATCGAGTTCTTGCGTGAACCCATACCAATGACCTTAATGCGTTTGCGCAGCTCTTTCGCTGTCGCTTCACTTTGACCTAAGATGCCGTCAATGATGGCTGTAAGTGGCTCAATATGGGGTCCAATTAAACCGCCTTGATCGAGAGAGGAGAGTAAGTGTTGCATCAGTACTAATGCCGTAGCCTCTTTCTCGGAGAACCAAAGTCCTGGCATCTCAATCCTCTCGATCGAGGAGGAATTCTCAAACTTATAGCCACCCATAAAGCGGTCATAAACAATAGATGCCTGCATACGGCTACGCAGATACTCTAGATCTCGCTTAAAGGTAGCGGGGGAGATCTCTAGCTCGGATAAGAAATCCTCGCGAGGCACGCATTTACGCTGCTGAATCATGTACTTAATCCGGTGCAGGCGTTCCATATCGCTCATATCAACCCAATCTAAAGAAGAGAAGCATTTATTGTTTTTATAACTTTAGATACTTTATAGCTCATTTATTGAGCTAGTGGCAACTATGCAGTAAATACAGCGCTAAATCAGCGTTTTGAAGGCGAATAACCAATCCGATTGCCATTGTTATCAAACACGTTGGTAACGCCTGATGGGGCAGTTACTTCATAGCCAATACGTTTCCCACTGTTGTCATACACCCCATTATTGGAGTTGTAGTTCATCGGACTATTCTGGTAATTCATAGGACTGTTGTTGTAATTCATCGAGCTATTCTCATAGTTCATGGGACTGTTCTGGTAATTCATGGGGCTGTTTTCCCAGCTGGTGACCTGTGCACATACTGAGTCACTAATGCAAAAACTAAACACAGCTAGATACTTATTTAATGGGTTCATTTGAATTACCAACCTTTCACTGAGGGTGCTTGAGGAGCTTGACGAGGACTATTAATGCTTGAGTTAGGCACTACATAAACGGGGGCTGTTGAAGTGCCTTGATAGTTACCTTGCGGACTATAAAAATTCGTTTGACCGTTATCCATCTGAAACGACTGCACATTCTGCCCAGTGGCGTTATAGACATTGGTAACACCGCTAGGAGAAGTTTGGCCGTAGCCCACATAGTTTCCACTAGGTTCATAAATAGCTTGGGCGGTAGCACTGCCGATAAATACCAAGGCAAGAAGAATGGATAGGAATGTTCGCATTTTTAGCCTACGAAGTTAGATTGGGAAACATCCAATGGATCATTTCCGATTAACTGTTTCAAGTTCAAAGCCTTGGAGTGAATCAGATCCTGAATAAACTTCCCGTCAGGCGAATGCAGGGATTAGATTTTCTCGTTATAAACAATTGGCTTAGACATTGAATCGGCTCCTAGCTATATAGTGACTCCAGAATAGCTAGGACAAGGCTCACCTAATGAGCCAGTAGCTCAAGAAAATGAAATATCTAAATAAATCAACAAAAGAGCCATATGCTTACCAGTGCACTTGTCCTTATTGCGATGCTGCCATTTCAAGTATCACCTAGCGGTAAAAACGCCATCCCATTGAATCAGCCGCTGGCAGTAGCGGTATTCGTTGATAGCGCCAAGATTCTAGGTTTACCTAAGTTCAAATTGAGAGATTCGAACGGAAATCGATATCAGCCAGAAAAGACCTTGATGCAAGAGCCAATGGCTACGCTTCAACAAAGTGCAGGAGTTGCATATTACAGTCAAGATAGCTTGCGCATGGCATACATTCGGGCCTACATTAAACGCTAAGAGGCAATGGGCCGCACATCACATTTAATGTAAGAGATAATATAAAAAAACTACCAAAATTAATTCAATATTTAAAATATCGAAGACGTATTAATTAAAAAATTAACTATGAAGGTGTGCAATGGATATAAAGAGTGTTTTTGACGCAAGCTCAAAAAGTGTTTGGCAATTTCTTTGTGAAAATGGCCAGGGACTTTATGTCCCCCCATATCAACGGCAATATTCATGGAGCGCTCAAAACATCAAGCGCTTATTTGAAGATATCTCACATGGATTATCTCTTTTATTAACAAATTCAGATTCCGTAACGTTTCTTGGAACGATTATTGCGATTCATGATAAAAATTTATTGACTGTACAGCCGATAGTAAAAAAACAAACTCCGAGTTGCGTGATGTCCATAATCGATGGACAGCAAAGATTAACCACTTTATTGATGGTTAATATGTGCTTGTATGACGAGATACGCACCAGATTCAATAAATTAGCTGGTGATGAGTCTGTCGAGGCTAAATGGCTTGCTGATGAATGTCGAAGTTTGATGCCAAATATCCAAAAGACATTTGAAGAAGATATGAATCATGGTAGCTCCAGGTACTACCCTAGAATGATTCGCGCATATGAGGATTGTTGGTCTCGCGACATCTCTACCGCGCAGTATACGTCGCCCCTTGCTAACTTTATTAATAATTTTGGCCATCACATTCGCTCAGATTCTTTTCAATTGTTTCAGTATTCAACCCCAGATAATGTTGAGGATAATTCAAGATTTGAATTTTTAATTAATGCTAGAAAGGAAATTCAAAAAAATATTCGTGAAATATTTAAATCTGAAGGGTCGGAGTTTGAGTACCCGTCAAATGAATTGG
>JACCDH011232731.1_pt1 | contig 17389 bp, 12 predicted proteins | sample 7442481 | NCBI WGS metagenome assembly JACCDH01 (sample SAMN15323433, study PRJNA562643) | freshwater metagenome | isolation source: river surface water | place: USA:Blue River Watershed | collected 2017-08-15
GTGGAAAGTATCCGCAACCATAAAGCGGTCTATCTGATGGCTGTTGGTGGTGCTGCCTATTTAGTCTCCAAAGCAATTAAACATGCCCGTGTGGTCGCTTTTGCTGATTTAGGCATGGAAGCGATTTACGAATTTGATGTCGAAGATATGCCAGTGACTGTTGCCGTCGATAGTCAGGGCAATAACGTGCATGAACAAGGCCCGCAGATTTGGAAAGTGAAAATCGGCGAGTTAGAACAACAAGCATAAAACAATTATCATTTTAAAGCCCTGAGTCATGTCAGGGCTTTTTTTGCAACGAGGGTACCTATGAAATCCTGGGGAATTTTAGTTCTGGCTTTGCTAAGCGGCAGCGCTTATGCCAAGTCAGCTTTAACCATCGAACACTTAAATAAATTGAATAAATTGTACGACGTGGTCGTTTCACCCGATGGCAATTTAGTGGTGTATGGCCAGAAAAATGGTGGATTTGCGCCTGCAGACACTTCTGCGGATCTGTACTTAATGGATGTCGCTAATGGCAACACAGTTCGCCGTTTGACTGATAGCGTCGGCAGAGAACATTCCGTCAAATTTTCTGCTGATGGCAAATCTTTATACTTTTTGGCCGATAGAACGGGTAGCACGCAATTGTGGAAATTGCCGTTAACTGGCGGTGAAGCCCGGCAAATGACCGCATTACCCATTGATGTGCAGGGCTATTTGGTGGCCAATGATAATAAAACAGTGGTTCTCACCCTGGATGTGAAGCCGGGTTGTGCTGATTTGGCTTGTACTGTGAGTTCGATGAAAGCGCAGGCCGATAAAAAAGACTCGGCCATGGCCTTTGACAATCTGATGGTTCGGCATTGGGATACTTGGGAAGACGAATTCAAGGTACATTTCTTTGCGGCAACCTTGGGTGATCAAGCCATCACTGACGCGGTTGATTTGATGCCTGAGTGGAACACTGATGTCGCGGGCACAGCAGAAGCTGCATTCACGCCAGATGGCCAAAATTTAGTGTTCAGCGCCAAAATACCAGCTGTTGATCAAGCTTGGCACACCAATTTTGATATTTTCCAAGTGTCACTCAAAGGTGGCAACAAAATCAATTTGACCAAGGATAATCCGGCTTGGGATGCGAAACCCTCGTTCTCAGCCGACGGTCGTTACATGGCTTATTTAGCCATGAAAAAGCCTGTCTACGAGGCCGATCGCTTTGGCTTAATCTTGTTAGATTTAGCCACAGGTGAACGCAAAGAAGTTTCGCCGGATTGGGATCGGTCGATTGATGATTATCAATTCGGGCCAGATAACCGGACTCTCTATGTCACTGCGCAAGACCTTGGCCAAAAAGGGATTTTTTCGATTGATCCTAAATTTGGTGAAGTCAGCAAAATTTACAGTGAAGGGACTTCGTCTGATTTAGCCGTGCGTAACAATGGTATGTTTTTCACCAACCATACTCTCAATTCGCCAACCGAAGTCTATCAAATCAAGGGCAACAGTGGCTTGCCGCAACCTTTGACGCAAGTAAATAAAGCGGTTTTGGCTGATATTCAATTGGCGGAATTTGACCAATTTAGTTTCCGTGGTGCAAACGATGAAATTGTTTATGGCTACTGGATGAAGCCTTGGAATTATCAAGAAGGCAAAAAATACCCGATGGCTTTCATCGTGCACGGCGGGCCACAAGGTAGTTTCGGTAATATGTTTAATTTCCGTTGGAATGCGCAATTATGGGCGGCCCAAGGCTTTGGCGTGGTCATGATTGATTTCCATGGCTCTACCGGCTATGGCCAAGCGTTTACTGATTCAATCGCGCGCGATTGGGGTGGTAAACCTTTAGAAGACTTGAAAAAAGGCTTCGCTTACATCATTGAAACCCAGCCTTGGTTAGATGGCAAAAACGCTTGTGCCTTGGGTGCTTCTTATGGCGGTTACATGATGAACTGGATCGCCGGCAATTGGAATGATGGTTTCAAATGTTTGGTCAACCATGCAGGCTTGTTCGACATGCCAAGCTTTTATGGCAGCACTGAAGAGTTATGGTTCCCAGAGCATGATTTAGGCGGCCCAGTCTGGGATAAAACTTCGGATTATCAGAAGTTTAATCCTGCTGCGTTCGTTGATAATTGGAAAACACCGATGTTGGTGTTGCATGGGTTGAAAGACTACCGAGTGCCTTATGCGCAAGGCTTAGGCGCGTTTACGACGCTGCAACGCAAAGGCATTCCATCGCGCTTAGTTATTTTCCCTGATGAAAATCATTGGATTTTGAAACCAGCAAATGCTGAACGTTGGTACAACGAAGTTTTCGCTTGGATGAAGCAACATACCAGTAAATAACAGTGATAAGCGAAAAATCTTAAAAGCCGGCGTCAGCCGGCTTTTATTTCAAGCCATCTAAACAAGCGAATTAGTTTGCTGATGCAAAACGCCAAGTCATCAGCAGTTGTAATTGTTGAAAGTTTCGCTGCAGCGGCCAATTTTGCCATTGACCACGACTGGCTTGCACTGTGTTTAAATGGCTCCATTCTAAAGCAAGGCTCAGGTTTTCGCTGAGCGGATATTGCAGATTTATATTCCAACCATGGCCTCTGCCGTTGTTATCATCTGAAGGCAATAAGTCCTTATCTTGTTGTTGCCAATAGTCGTAACGGATACTCAACCGCGAGTGTCCAAGGTCATAGTGCAACAAAGAGAACCAACTTTTGAAATCAACCACGACAGCTTGTGGGCCCATTTCGGTGCTTCCTGTCAGGTATTGTGAAACAAAGCGAAGATGCTCATTGACCTCATGTTGCCAAGCAATACTGCTCAATTGGGTATCCCAAGCATATTGTCCATGTTTAATGACTAAGGGATCGCCGTTGTTATCGTAATAATAAACTCGGACTTCCGATTTCTGCTGATAGCTCCAGTGCAATCCTGAGTAAAAGCCCGTACGCTGATCAATTTCCCGGGTCGGCTGAACCCAATCCGGTTGTAAAGCAAGTGGCCCTGAACGAATGCTCGGGTAATCGGCAAAACGAACAGTTTCACCCAGATTGGTTTGAAAAGGATGGCTGGCAAAACCACGCCAACCGATGATAGTTCCCAGAGCATCATTGCCTTGAAAAATGCCGGTGACCCATTGATAACTGCTGGCAGAGTTAAATACGCGTCCCGGGCGGATGATGCTCCATTCAACACCTCGGGCTCTTAACTCTTCGGCAAACCAACTGTTAATCACTGAAAAATTACTGCTATAAGGTGAGGACCAAGCTGTATCGGTATTTTCCATAGAAAATTTAGGATAGAAGAAGCCGGCGCGCGCACGGAAGCGATAACCTGCGAAGGGCAGCGGGCTAAAAGAAATCCAGCTTTCAGTTACCCCTAAATCAACGGTGGGATGTTGATGCCATTGTGTATGCAAAGTGGCTGACCATGGACTATCCGTTGTTAATTGCGCAGCAAAAAGTTGCGGACCTAGCAGTAAAGTATCGTCCGCTGAACCCAATTGGCCAGTTCCCCCTTGCCACCAGGGTTGTAACCCCTTGGGTTGATGCTGACTTTGATTGAGGCTGAGCTCACCTTTGGCTTGCCAAGCCAATTGCGCCGAGGATAGCTCTTCCGCTGCAAGCTGATTTGCCAAAGCTTGACTCACGAGCATTATCCAGCAACTTTGATAGCAGCGACGAATTTTCAAAGCGCGACGAACCCCTCTATTTGATTCTTAAAAGTTACTTTAGGAAATTACACAATACCTTTATCTTTCAGTTTAGCAGCGATCGATAGGGTCAGAGTCATTGAAAATTAAAAAGAACACAAAGGTGATAGCAAATTTCAATGACTCTGACCCCATTGGTTTTTAAGGCTGATATACTCAGAGTATGTTGACTAACGGATAAGTACACCTTATGAAACTTCGCTGGCTATCCCTTTTTTTTGTTCTCCCGTCATCTGCATTGCTCGCCGTACCAGTGCAAATAACCATTACGGCGCAGGATAATCAGCCATTAGCGGATGCTGTAGTCGAGTTGATTGCTCCGACGTACCCTCAGTTAGCAAAGAAAACTATCGAAGTTGCGCAAAAGGATTTGGTGTTTCAACCTTTTGTCACAGCAGTGCAAGCGGGCACTGCCGTCGAATTTCCGAACCAAGATAAAACTCGACATCATGTTTATTCATTTTCACCAGCAAAAGTCTTTGAATTAAAGCTCTATGCCGGAAAGCCGGAAGCGCCAGTGATGTTTGAAAAGCCTGGAATTGTGGCAATTGGCTGTAATATTCATGATTACATGCAAGCCTATGTGTATGTCGGGGAGAGTCCGTTACTGGCGGTCAGCGATGAACAGGGGAATGTGTCATTTGCCGATATTCCTGCCGGTGATTATCAATTAAAAATATGGCATCCATGGCAGTTGCAAGAATTTACGCCCCAAAAAATTACTTTGCCACTGACTGATAATGGGTTCCAACTGAGTGTTACCCGCCAAGCAAAACCGAGTAAGCCCAAAAAAGGGTTTGGTGAAAGTTATCTTTAAGTGGGTGTTATCTTCAATTGATTATGTTCTGAGATGGTTATCGTAACAAGGCTGCCATCAGTTTTTGCATTAATTATTGTGCTGTATAAAAAATACAGCCACGATAAAAGTGGCTGTATTTGGAAGCAACAAGCGGTTTGTGGTTAACGTAAACGTCGGGTGATAGTCAATAATACCAACACAAATAGGCCTAAAGTTCCGATAGAACCGCCACTTTCTGAAGCGCCTTTAATTGTAATGGTCACTGTTTTCGCAGTTGAACTAGCAAATTTATCCTTTACAACATAACTAAAGGTCACGCTATCATCGAAATCGTTGGGTGTTTTGAATACAAATAAGCCAGTTTCAGGATTGAGTTCTACTGTTCCTCGTGCGGGTTGTGCTACCAACTCAAATCTTAAAGCATCACCATCCGCATCTTCCCCCTTTAAACCGCCGTTTACAGGGGTTTCCCAAGAAGTGTTATAGCTAAGATCTGTTGCTTGTGGCGTGGTATTCGTCAGAGTAATGAGCACATTCTTCAATTCAGAGGTGATCAAAGTGTCTTTTGCACTAAATGAGAAGCTCGCATTACTATTGCTGGTGCCTGACGGTTTGTATTCAACCAGCCCCTTCGCTGAGTCAAGTAATTTGACTTCACCGTGATTGGGTTGACTATTGAGGATAAATGTTAATTGTTCTAAATCCTCATCTGTTGCCGCCAAGGTTAACTGCACAGGCTTATTCCAGTGGGTGCTAACCGTCATATTTTGTGCAACTGGAGTAGTATTCGTTATCTCAATCGTTGATTCACTAATAGGTGACAATACGCCTTCTTTCACCGCATATATTTTGATCGTTTCTGTTCCGATATTCCCAAGAGGTGTGTAACTAAATTGCCCCTTTGCTCTATCTGTAAAAGTTAAAGAACCCAGTTTCATCGGGTTATTTACAGCAAAAAAATCAACTTCTGCAGGGATTGAAAATTGCCCAGTTAATGGTTTTAACACGTGTGTTTTCAATTTCTGCGAGTCAGGGTTTGGTAATTTTAATTTTGTGCCATTTTGGTACACGGCGACAGTGTTACCGCCAAAAATTAAATAGTTCTTATTGTTGAATTGGCTATAAACAGCAGGTGCTGCATTCCAATTATCCGGAGTATGAATTTGCTCTATGTTTGAGTTAGCCAAATCAAATAACACAGACTGAGTACCACAGTTTACAACCAAGCTTCCGATTTGAGCTGGTGCGATTGCAGAAATGTCATCTTGATTACAGGGGAGGTAAGTATTAGTAGCAATTCCATCGCTATTGAGGCTTAAAAGTTTATTGCGAGACGATGCAAAAAGTTTCGGTTCTCCATTGACAAGTACAGTCGCTAAACTTGACAGATTTCCTGAGGTCGAGAGCTGTTTGCTGGAGTTGGTGGTGTAATTATATTTAAAAAGATCCCCAGCCATGAGGGCGTAAATTCCAGAATTGTCAGGGGTTGGAATGACTGCAAGATGGGTTATCCCTGAACCGTAGCTATTTAAAATTGGTGAGGTTTTTAGTAAGTTGCCCGTTTTGCCATCGAGGACTTTTAAATTGCTACCGTTGGAGCCTGAATGTAAGGTTGAGCTACCTGCAATAATTTCCATTCGACCATTATTGTCTAAATCGACCAATGCTAAAGTGCTGGTTTCATCTCCGTCAGATAACTCGACTTCCAATTTTCTGGTGCCATATCTGAGGTCAAATATGCCAACTGATTGAGTATACATTGAAGAAGAACCGATGATTCCGTCTTCAATTCCATCGCCATCAACATCGCCAAGCGCAATGACCGCTCTAGAACCAAAGTTAAAAGCAGCATTAAAGCTATAAATCCGTTTTTTTGATTGAATATCGAAAGCTTGAAGTACCGCGCCATTATAGCCAGAGTTGCTGCGAGGAATTAACACCAGAGCATCGAGATCACCATCTAGATCGACATCGGCAAGCTGATTACTATTGAATGGTCCCACAATGTCTTCGCTTTGCCATTTGATGGTTTTGGAAGCGATGTCTGCGATGTATAAAAAATCAGGCCCTGAACTGGTGTAGCCTGCACCCCATGTGATATCAAGTTTGCCATCATTATCAAAATCAGCAATCGCTATTTGGGTGACGCTATGATCAGGGTTATCGATTGACCAAAGCTTTTGGCCATTTTCAGGTTTGAATGCATGGAGTGCACCCCATTGACCATCACCATAAACAACTTCTTTTTTACCATCTTGGTCGACATCGAATAGGGTGAAGGCCGTAATATCTTGACTAGTTGAATAGGTGAGCAAAAGTTCATCAGTTTTTGGTGAGTAAACTTGAATTCGGTACCAACCCTCAGACCAGATTAATTCATCAAGACCATCATTATTGGTATCCATGGCTTGAACTTGAGACTGCGGTTGCTTTGCCAACTGTTTGTCGAGGGATAATGTATTGTCTTTAAAATTATAAATTGCACCATCAGCGAACAAGACTTGCGGAGTGCCCAATTTAGTGAAAGAACCTACTTGAATAACATCACTGTTAAATCCAGTCAGTTTCGTCAGCAATTCCATCGTCGATGGGTTAACAAAGAATAATGTGCCATCATAACTTCTGGCTAGTAGAACGGAAGTTGATTCCGAAACTTGCAGAATTTTAAAGCTCATAGCCTGCGAGAGAAATAAACTGCCGGCAACTTTGCGAGTCAGTAAATCAATTCTGATTAATTCGCCTGATTGGATCAAAAAAGCATAATGCGAGTCGCTATTGGTATCTTTGAAGTACTGTAATTTTGCATAACCCGCAGACAGCGGAAGTTTTCCTGTCAAGCTTAAAGAATTTTGTTCATATTCCGCAAAAATAATATTACTTGGATTCGCCAGCACCAATTCAACCTTGGCATCGCCGTTGAAATCACCAGTAATCATACCGTCGGAACCAATACCAATGCCTAAGTTAAATACTTCGAGAGTTTTATACATTGAGGGGTTAGTACTGGCTTGTTGGTTTAAAGTGTCGTTTTGGACATGTTGTGGTACTGAATCAACAGGCATGGCTACATGGGTTGTGGACATCTGCGCCTGTGGATAATTTATTTTTTGACCATTTAAAATCAGCGGATTCCCCGATTGATCGAGCAAAGTGGCTTGTTGCGTTGCGAAGGAATTCGAGCAAACCAGTGCTAGCATCCATGCAACTGTACGTCCTATTTTCATTGAGTTATTTCCATTTTATATAAAAGTTAAATATTTTAACATTTTGTGGTGGGTGGCTGTCTATAAAGTTCGTCATTTTTTGGGAACATTTGCGATAGATTGATATTTGAAATTGAAACTTTATTGCTCAGAAGCGGGGCATCACTAAGCTGATTATTCATACAGCTAGGTCTATTGTTGGCAATATGGCTTGCTTAATCATGCAATTAGCACTCAATGTTGTGACTGTGACTGTGACTGTGACTGTGACTGTGACTGTGACTGTGACAGTGACTCTGACTATGACTATGGTCGGCGATGACCTCGTTGAGGTTTCAAAAATTCCAGTATTGTTTCACTAAATTAGTTAGGGCAATTTAATTAATAAAATCAATTAATTGAATTATAAAATTTACTATTTTGTTGCAAACATAACAACTGCATATATCTTTAAAACCAACATGACTATGTGTTGGCACAGATAAGGATGTTCTGTTATGAAATTTACCACCAAAATTAAACTGATCAGTCTACTCACAACGTTATTACCTTTACTTCTCGCCACGATATTGGTGACCTTAATTGCCCGTCATGAGTTATTTGCCGAAGCGGAGGCCAAACTCACCGCCGTGCGTGAAATAAAACAAAAACAAATTAGTGCGATGTTTAGTGATTTTGCTGCAGGACTGCAGGCAGTGAAGTCGGTCGTTGCGACTCAGTTTGATCCCACTGCAATCGAACAAAGCCATGCTGTTTTGTCTCAACTTAACGAGCAGTTAGGTTTTTATGATGTGTTTGTGATTAATGCCACAGGTGACGGGATTTACACTGCAGCCCGTGAGGCTGATTTTCAAAGTAATTTAATTCATGGGCCTTATGCAAATTCGGGCTTAGCTCGCTTATTTCAAAAAGCTCGGCGTCAGTCTGGTCAAGTGGTATTAGAAGATTTCTCTCCTTACGCGCCTTCCAATCATGAGCCCGCGGCTTTTATGGCGTCTGATTTACAGTTGGATGGCCAACTTTATGTGGTCGCAGTGCAGCTTTCTATTGATAAAATTAATGCAGTGATGCAAGTGCGAGAAGGCATGGGGCAAAGCGGCGAGAGTTACTTGGTCGGTCCTGATCACTTGATGCGTTCAGATTCGTTTTTAGATAGTCGCAATCGGAATGTGAAAGCTTCTTTTGCTGGAAATGTAGCCAGCAATGGGGTGCAGACGCCCGCAAGCATAGCTGCTTTAAAAGGCGAGACCGGTCTGATTTATATTAATGACTACAATAACAACCCGGTGGTTTCGGCCTACGCACCTGTCACTGGTTATGGTTTAAATTGGGCCTTGCTGGCCGAGGTGGATGTGGCAGAGGTTGCTGCGCCCGCGAGGAAGATGGTATTGCTGGGCGGTGGGATCATCCTGATTGCACTGGTGATTGCGCTGTTAGTCGCTAAAGCTGTCTCTGGATTTGTGCTGAATCCGCTCGGTGGCGAACCTGCTGAAATGGTCCAACTGACGAGTGTCATTGCCGAGGGCGACCTGACATTAAATCTTGTTGCGAAACAACAAAATAGTTTGATGGGTTGGCTGAATAAAATGCAAGGGCAGCTGCGATTGTTGATTAGTAAACTCGTCGGCGTTGGCCATGCCTTAGAGATGGCTGCCGCCCAGAACTCTTCAGCCATGCTGCAAGCCGACAGTAGTATGCAATTGCAAGCTCGGGAAACCGAGATGCTAGCGACTGCCGTGGAAGAAATGAGTTATGCCGCAGCGGAAATTGGCAGCAATACGGTGAAAGCTTCGGATGAAGTTGCGCATTGTAAACAAGCGGCGACCGAACTGCATCAGACTATCCATCTGGTCGGTGAAAATTTAACACAAACACTTGCTGCCTTCCGCGATATTCGAACTGGCGTGGTCAGGCTTGATCAAGACAGTCAACAGATTGCGCAAGTGGTTGCTGTGATTACCTCGATTGCCGATCAAACCAATTTACTTGCGTTGAATGCCGCCATTGAAGCGGCTCGCGCAGGCGAGCAGGGGCGTGGTTTTGCAGTGGTTGCGGACGAAGTGAGGCAATTGGCAGGCAAAGTTCAATTAGCCACCGCCGATATTGCTAAAGTTATTCAGGGTATTTTACAGGTATCTGCGTCGCTTTCTGGCAGTAGCACCAATTGCGAGCAACTAGCTAGCACCACTCAGCAAGAGGCTCAGCAAATGTTAGGGCAAGTACAAACGATTGATACTCGTTTGAACGAGCTGAAAGCATTGATGATCCAGACGGCCACTGCTGCGGAGGAGCAAACGTCAGTGAGTGCAACTTTAGCGCAAAGCATTTCCTCTTTAAGTGCTGCGGCCGAGGAAAATAGTACAGCCATTAGCGAAGTCGCAGCCAATACCCGCAATTTATTAGGTCTTGCAACTGATTTAGGGGCTACAGTCGGGCGCTTTAAAGTCTAAAGTGTGCACAAATATTGTGGTTGGCAGTGAATGAGTTTCGAGGAAAATGCATGTTTGGTTTTAGCGAATGCCGTCAGTATTGTTTAGCACAACTGTCGAGCCGTGAAGATTTTCCCTTTGGTCCAGATACCTATGTATATAAAACCGGCGATAAAATTTTTGCGATTTTAGCTGAGGAAAATGGCATAGCGCGAGTCAATTTAAAAGCCGATCCGACCGAAGCCTTGATGCTACGCCAACTCTTCCCGGCTATTACACCGGGTTACCACATGAACAAGCAACATTGGAACACAGTTGTACTCGATGATTCAGTGCCGGTGGGGGAGCTTCAGCGGCAAATCGACATGAGCTGGCAGTTGGTACAAAGCAGTTTACCCAAATCAAAGCAAGTCAAACCCAAAGGAAGCGAGCTTTAGTCATACGAAAGCCATGTAATGTTGTCATGGCAAAGCGGGGCAAATTATTTCTTCATTTAGTTAGGAAATCAGAGTAAATCAGCGCAGAAGATAGCCAAGTCATAACGACTTGGCGATAAGGCTAACGAATACTAATTTTGACTCTGCAGTTGTTTTGCATGAAACGCCAGATGTTCGCCAATAAATGATGCGACAAAGTAATAACTATGGTCATAACCTGGTTGTAGTCGCAGCGTCAGCATATTTTGTTGTTGGGCTGCTGCCGCTTGCAATAATTCTGGTTTCAACTGGCTCACCAAAAACGGGTCCGCATCGCCAATATCCACCAAAATCGGCCAAGGTGCTTGGCTTTTGGCTAGTAATATTGATGCATCATACTGCTGCCAATTCGTGCGATCGGCACCTAAATAATGACTAAACGCTTTTTCGCCCCATGGACATTGCGTTGATGAGCATATCGGTGAGAATGCAGAGACTGAATGGAATAATTGCGGGTTATTCAGGGCTAAAGTCAAGGCGCCATGCCCACCCATTGAATGACCGCTAATGCCACGTTTGGCAGTTACTGGAAAATGCTCTGCAATCAACTCAATGAGTTCTTTGCAGATGTAATCAGCCATTTGATAGTGGGAGGCCCAAGGTTGCTCAGTGGCATTGAGGTAAAAACCTGCGCCTAAACCCAGATCCCAAGCGCCATCTTCGGCCTTTGCCACATCGCCGCCACGGGGGCTGGTGTCTGGGATAATTAATGCCAACCCCAATTCAGCGGCATAGCGCTGAGCCCCAGCTTTGCTTGAGAAATTTTCATCAGTACAAGTGAGTCCAGACAGCCAAAATAATGCAGGGACTTTGCTGTGCGTTGCTTGCGGTGGTAGGAACACCGAAAATTGCATGTCACAATTTAATGCCGTTGAAAAATGGCTAAAGCGTTGTTGCAAGCCACCAAAGCAGGTTTGCGATGAAAGACGATTCAGGGACATTCAGCCTCCAATAAAGTGCGGTTCGTGTCGTTGCTTCTAACTAGGCTCGCGTCGGCGCAAACCAGCTTTGCTCAGTCTGATCAGCTGCGCTTTTGCCTCAGCTGCGCTTTTTGCCTCGGCTGCGCTTAGTGTTATAAGCACAGCTCACTGGAGTAAAAACAGCTGAGTTCAATGTGCAGCTGAGGCACGGCACGAGGCCGCTCAATCAACTAGAAATGGATCACAGTCCGGATTGACTTACCTTCGTGCATCAAATCAAAGGCGTCATTGATTTGTTCCAGTGGCATGGTATGGGTGATAAAGGTATCGAGTTCAAATTCCCCTTTTAAATAACGCTCCACATAATCAGGCAGCTCGCTGCGTCCTTTGACGCCACCAAAAGCGGTGCCACGCCAGACACGGCCGGTGACTAGTTGGAATGGGCGCGTAGAGATCTCGGCACCACTGGGCGCAACCCCGATAATTACCGATTCGCCCCAACCTTTGTGGCAGCATTCCAGGGCAGAGCGCATCACATTGACATTACCAATACACTCAAATGAAAAGTCCACGCCGCCATCGGTCATTTCCACAATAACCTCTTGAATTGGCTTGTCGAATTTTTGTGGATTAACCACATCGGTGGCGCCAAGTTTCAGTGCGATATCAAACTTTTCTTCATTGATATCAATGGCAATAATGCGACTAGCCCCAGCCATGACTGCACCGATCACGGCAGAAAGACCGATCCCACCCAAACCAAAGACTGCCACAGTATCACCGGCTTTGACTTTGGCGGTATTCATCACTGCGCCCATGCCTGTTGTCACGCCGCACCCTAATAAACACACTTTCTCCAGCGGTGCTGCTTTATTAATTTTGGCTAAGGAGATTTCAGGCAGCACGGTATATTCACTGAAAGTTGACGTGCCCATGTAGTGATAAATCGGCTGGCCGTTTTTAGAAAAACGCGTAGTGCCATCTGGCATCAAACCTTGGCCTTGTGTGGCACGAATGGCTTGGCATAAATTAGTTTTACCGCTTAAACAGAACTTACATTTGCCACATTCAGGCGTGTAAAGTGGAATGACATGGTCACCCACGGCGACACTGGTGACGCCTTCACCGACAGCCTCAACAATACCTGCACCTTCGTGGCCCAGTACGCAAGGGAATTTACCTTCAGCATCAGCACCCGATAAAGTGTAAGCATCAGTATGGCAAACGCCCGTTGCAATCAAACGGACTAACACTTCACCTTTTTGCGGTGGCATTAAATCTATTTCTTCGATTGAGAGAGGTTGACCTGGGCCCCAGGCCACAGCAGCTCGTGTTTTAATCATGTTCATCAGAGGGGTCCTTGTAAGGTTTTTTAGATTACTTGCTCTTTACGGCGATAGGTTGCAAATGATTCAGTTCTAAGAGAAGACTTCGGCAAATTGTTGAATGAACAACTTAGATAAAGTACCGCTTACTTTTTCGAGAGAATTTTAAGATATAACTGCTCAACCTCAGTTCTAGCCCAAGGCGTTTGTCGCAGAAATTTTAAACTCGACTTTATGCTCGGTTCATGGCTGAAGCAGCGATACGGTAAGGCTTTGGCAAGTCCATTGAACCCGCCGTAATGCTTCACCAAGTTCTCCAATATCACTTGAAGGGTCAGACCGTGTAATGGGTTATTGACTTGAGTGGCTGGCTTAGCTTCCATCTATTTATCCTTAGTGATATCAGGGCACAAGGGCGCATTTAATTTGAGTCAAATGAATGGGCGACACTATCAAACCTGCGGCAAGAGCCCCCAAGTATCCTGGGGACGAAATTGACGCGAGCATTTGCTTTACTGAGACTTCAATTCGGAGCTAGGCTGAGCACCCGAGGCACTATTGCTCAAGGCTGGATCAACATTTTGTGTAGGCATCACGGCTTCTACATTCGGTTGTTCCAAAGGAAATGCCAACTGCAACCAGCTGCCATTTAACAACTCATTTTCAGTGCCAATTGCTAATGCCGATAGTGTCCCGGGCAATGGCGATGCCAGAGCTTCCACTTTCTCACCATCGACGGTCCAGTTGACCGCAGGCGTTGTCAATAATGTAATGGGTTGTGGCTGTTGTGGATTCAGAGTGGCAACCGGATAAATGACTGAAGCAAATGGGCCAGTGTCCCCAGATTCTTGCACAGCAACCGCCCAGATGGTTTGCTCTTGCAAAAACAAATCCGCGATATCGCGCTGGGCATTGGGGGCAAGCCGCATTTTGGGGGCATGGACCGGCAAGCGCTGTTCTTGCCAACGGACTTCAGCGGCAGCTAAATCCAACTCACCGGTTTGCAGGGTGCCAGGCTTGCCTTGACCGCCCCGTTCGCCAAGTACTAGCAAATAGCGATTTGGCGCACTATTGACACAAACCAAGCCTTCAAAATTGTCACCGATTTGCTCTTCAGTATTATCATTCAGAACCGGTAGTGGGTAACTAGCCAGGACAGTGGCATAATTGGCCATCAAGCGAATATGCACAAGCCGACCGAACTCACCGTGCCAAGTACCACTTTCAGCCAGCAAAAATTCATTACTACGACCGGGCAGGGCACAAGCAGCTTCCAGATCATTGCCCCGTTGATTATCAGGCCAGTTGGCTGTGAACACTGATTGATAAGACGGCGCTGAATTTGAGTTAATCGTCAAAATGCCCAATCTATCCCCAGCATCGGCAATTTTTTTGTCTTGCACGACCAAGTACTTTGAGTCCGACAAATACACCATCGCACTGATGCCAGGGATGGATGCTTGCTTTTTAGGTCGTGCTAAATCAAACCAACGGGGGTCAACATTCATGGTGAACATGAGTGGTGAGTTGCGTTTGAAGTTTTCGGCGTTGGCATCACATTGAATATTATCTTTATAATGCTGTTTCCAAGGATCATTCACTAAATACAGTTGCCCTTGCTGAATAGTGACGCCCTCTAAGGCTGTTTGCACCATGCGCTCAAAAGCTGGGCACAACCCCGAATTATCGGTTGCCACATGAAAGCTGAGTTGTTGCACGTAGGGTGGCACGCGATTGGTTAAATCAAACATCCACAACTGGTCGTCATTGCGCGCCACTGCAATTAAATAGCCAGGATGGCCCGGGATTGGGCTTGGCATGAATTCCAAGTCATTGATTGGATGTCCATTTTTATCAATGGGTGGCAAAGTAAGATTAGCATCGATGACTTTGACGAAGTTATCTTTGGCCCAAAAATCAGGCGTCAGCCGCGTCTTAAAAATTGCCGGATCACCCGCCATATTTTTCTCAAGTGCCAGATAGAGATTTTGATGATCATCAATGGCGAGGCCTTCAATGCCATCGTTGGGTAAATTGCCTACAGCAGATTCGAGCGGGAATTGCACAGGCCGAACCGCTGTGATCACTGCCTTCGAGAGCTCGCGGTCGGTGCTGATTTTTAACAACAACGTCGGATAGCTAGTGGAGTTGGTCTGGGCGAATTTTTTTCTGCAACTCGGGCTTAGCTGAGCACGGCTGGCATCTTCGGTCACCGTAATGAGTGTCGTATCATCCAGACGATCCCAAGTGAGGGCTTCAAGATCGGGCGAGTTGATCAAATAATCACCAAAGCAACCGGCACGCACTTCTGGTGATACTTCAATATTAATGGGTGCTGTTTTATAAGCGTTGGTTTTGGGATCTAAGCGAAACAATTTCATCCGCATAGAAGGCGCTGCGCTTTGATCGCCCAGCATTAACAATTCATCATGCCACCAAGTCAGTCCTGACGGCTGTGGGTCCAGCATGGCTTGACCTTGCTCATCTAAAATCCATTTGCCGATCAATGCTTGTTCTGAAGCAACAAGGCTCGAACTTAGCATGCCTAAACACAGACAAAAAAATGGAGCAGATAATTTCATGAGTTTCTCTTTAAACACCAAAAAGCAAAGCAATTAGCCAAACCGCATTTTAGCAGGTAGCAAGGCTGCAATTTAACAGAAATCCGTCGAATATTATACTGATTGGGACAATTCACGAAAATGAAACGGCCGATGCGTGTTTATTAGTTTGAGATATTCAGTTGTTTTTAGTTATTGAAGAAAAAAGAGCAAGTCGATCCACTTGCTCTTTTTCACGTTTACAGAGGTCATCCTTACTGTAAATTTGGATTTCCCTGTCAATGCTGATTAATAACCTTGTGCATGGACATCACGTACAGCGCGACCTGATGGATCGGTTAGTTGAGCCATTTTTGCATCCCAAGCCAATGCTTCAGGGGTAGAGCACGCTACTGATTTACCACCAGGAACACAAGCAATTGCGCCCGAATGTGGGAAATGCTCTTCAAAAATGGTCCGATACAAATAGCCTTCTTTAGTATCAGGCGTATTGACTGGGAATCTAAAGGCCGCAGTTGCCATTTGTTGATCAGTAACTTCTTTCTCTGCAAAGGCTTTTAAGCTGTCGATCCAGCTATAACCGACACCATCTGAAAATTGCTCTTTTTGCCGCCACAGAATTTCATCCGGTAATAAGCCGGTAAAGGCTTCACGCAGAATGTGTTTTTCCATTTTACCGCCACCGCACATTTTGGCCTGTGGGTTTAAGCGCATCGCCACATCCATAAAATGTTTGTCTAAGAATGGCACACGCGCTTCAATTCCCCACGCTGACATGGCTTTGTTGGCGCGGTTACAGTCAAACATGTGCAACCGGTCGAGTTTACGTAAGGTCTCTTCATGGAATTCTTGCGCATTCGGGGCTTTATGGAAATACAAATAGCCACCAAACAATTCATCTGAACCTTCACCAGAAAGCACCATTTTGATGCCCATGGCTTTGATTTTGCGCGCCATTAAGTACATCGGTGTTGATGCGCGGATTGTCGTCACATCGTAAGTCTCTAGGAAATAAACAACATCACGCAGCGCATCAATGCCTTCTTGCACCGTGAATAAGACTTCGTGATGGACTGTGCCAATGGCATCGGCCACTTTACGCGCAGCTTTTAAATCCGGGGAGCCGGCAAGACCCACAGCAAATGAATGCAGCCGTGGCCACCAAGCTTCTGATTTGCCATCATCTTCCACGCGGTTGCGCGCAAATTGCTGAGTAATTGCTGAGATTAAGCTGGAATCTAAACCGCCTGATAACAACACGCCATAAGGCACATCAGACATCAAGTGGCTTTTGACACTTTGCTCAAGTGCAGCACGTAACTCGGCTAAATCTGCAGGGTTGTCTTTGACTGCAGCATAACTTTGCCAATCGCGTTGATAGTATTTCACCAGTTTGCCCACTTTGCTGTCAAAGTAGTGGCCTGGTGGGAATTCTTGCATTTGCTTGCACACAGGCGCTAAGGCTTTTAATTCCGAAGCAACATAGAGTTGACCATGCTCGTCATAGCCATAGTAAAGCGGAATAATGCCGATGTGGTCACGCGCGATTAAATAACGTTGCTGCTCTGCGTCATACAGGATGAACGCAAACATGCCTTGCAATTGGTCAATGAACTCAGCACCGTGCTCCAAATAAAGCGGAAGGATCACTTCACAATCCGACTTGGTTTGGAACTGATAGTCGACGGTTAAATTTTTCTCTAAATTCTTGTGATTATAAATCTCACCATTCACTGCCAGAATGTGATTTCGATTCGGATTAATCAGAGGCTGGGCGCCATTTTCAGTATCTACGATTGCCAGGCGCTCATGCACCAGGATTGCATTGTCATCATTCCAAATACCTGACCAATCGGGTCCACGGTGGCGTAATAACTTAGATAACTGTAGCGCCTGTTGGCGCAAGGCTTTAACATCAGTCTTGATGTCAAGCACCCCGAATATCGAACACATGATAAAAACTCCATTCAGATTAATACGAA
>JACCDH010453793.1_pt1 | contig 17382 bp, 13 predicted proteins | sample 7442481 | NCBI WGS metagenome assembly JACCDH01 (sample SAMN15323433, study PRJNA562643) | freshwater metagenome | isolation source: river surface water | place: USA:Blue River Watershed | collected 2017-08-15
CCATCGGCCGAGGGCAAGAGGTGCGTCTGCTGATCATCCAGGTACTGGATCCGGTGTTCGATGCGCCGCAGGAACTCATACGCCTGCGCCAGGCGCTGCGCGGTCTGCGGCCGCATCAGGCCGTGGGCCACCAGTTTGGTCAGGCTCTTGAGGGTCGAGCGGCTGCGGATCTCGGGGAAGTGGCCCCCGCGCACCACCAAGAGCAGCTGGACGATGAACTCGATCTCGCGGATGCCCCCGCGCGAGAGCTTGACGTCGTTGGCCCGCTCGGGCCGGCCGGCTGCGCGGCGTTGGGCTTCGTCGCGGATCTTGCGGTGCAGCTGGCGCAGCCCCTCAAAGACCCCATAGTCCAGGTATTTGCGATAAACGAAGGGGCTGATGGCCGCACCCAGCGCTTGTGCCCGCCCGGAGGTGACGGCCGCGCGCGGGGCCACCACGCGGCTCTTGAGCCAGGCCAGCCGCTCCCATTCACGGCCCTGGACGTGCAAATAGTCTTCCAACATGGCCAGGCTGACCACCGGCGGGCCTGAGTTGCCATTGGGCCTCAGGGCCAGGTCGACTCGAAAGACGAAGCCGTCTTCCGTGACATCGCCAATCAGAGCGTAGATGCGCTTGACGACCTTGCTGAAGAACTCGTGGGCGCTGATGGAGTCGCCCCCATCGGTCATCCCCTCTTCTTCGTACACATAGACCAGGTCGATGTCGGAGGACACGTTGAGCTCGCGTGCGCCGAGCTTGCCCATGCCCACCACCCACAGCTCAATGGGCTGGCCGTCACGGGTTCGGGGCTGGCCGTGGCGAGCGCCCTCTTCGTCACGGGCCTGCGCCAGTGCGCGCTCCAGGGCCACCTCGGCCAATTCGGTCATGGCCCGGGTGACGGTCTCCAGGGGCGCGCCCTGTTCCACGTCCAGAACGGCCAAGCGTTCGATGACCAGATGGCGGGCCACACGAAGAGCCGACGCCAGCGTGCGGCCCTGGGCCATGAGGCCCAGCATCAGGTTGTCGATGAGCGCCGTGGTGGGCTCGCCCTGTGGCATGGCCTCACGCTCCGGGCCGTAGCGCCGGCGGATGCGCTGCACGAACCGGCTGTGGTCGGCGCTCGCCCCTTGTGCAGTGTTGAGGCCGTTCACCGTTGCGGCCCCTGGGGCGCAGGGCAAAGCGGGCCATCCGTGGCACAGTTCGCCTTGAATCGCCACACCATGACAACCAAAGAGGAAACACACCCCGTGCGGATGGATCCGCGCGATCTGCCCCGATCGGGTCGTCCTGTGCTCACTGTCATGGCTCGTGCGCTTGCGGTACTGCTGGTATCGGCCGCCTTGCTGTTGCTGGCCGCTTGGGTCGCACTCTACGGTGTTTTGCTGCCCCGTGTTGGCGCATGGAAACCCGTGATGGAGGCCAGGGCATCGGAGGCCCTGGGCGTGGCCGTGCGCATCGGCGAGGTGCAGGCGCCGTCCTCAGGCTGGGTGCCGGCCCTGGTGTTGATCGAGGTGGCGCTGCTGGACGAGCATGGCCGAACGGCCCTGCGCTTGCCCCGTGTTTCAGCCTCCCTGTCGCTGCAGTCCCTGCTCAGCCTGGAGCTGCGCTTCGAGCAGCTGTTGATCGAGGGTCCGGCCCTGGAGATCCGCCGGGATGCGGCCGGACGCGTTCGGGTGGGGGGCCTGACGCTGGACGACGAGGACACCGAGCAGGTGGTCGGGGGGCAGGCGGCCGCGGATTGGTTGTTGGCACAGGGTGAATTTGCGATCCGCGCCGGCCAGCTGCGTTGGGTGGATGAGTGGAGGGGTGCACCGCCCCTGGTGCTGCAGAACGTGGACTTCGTTTTGCGCAACGGCCTGCGCCGGCACGACTTCCGGCTGGACGCCACGCTGCCGGCCGAGCTGGGCGAGCGCGCCAGCCTGCGCGGCCGCTTTCGCCACGGCTTGTTCGTCAGCCGATCCGACTGGTGGCAGTGGGTGGGCGAGCTCTACGCTGAGCTGCCACACGCCGATGTGAACGCCCTGCGTCCGCACGTGGACCTGCCCGTTGAACTGGTGGGTGGCCAAGGCGCGGCCCGGCTGTGGGTGGATGTCGACCGCGGACGGGTGCGGGGTGCCACGGCCGATGTGGCCTTGCGAGAAGTGGGCCTGCGCTGGCCGGGCGTGGCCGAGACGATGAGTTTTGAGCGATTTGAGGGTCGCCTGCTGGTGCGCCAGGAAGCGCAGTCGCTGACCTTGGGGCTGGAGCGGGTGGGCTTCACCACAGGCCAAGGCCAAACCTGGCCGGCCAGCGACATGAAGTTGGTGTTGCGCCACGCGCCCGACCCGCATGCTGCCGCTGCTGCAAAGCCCCCGCCGACCGCACCCGCACCGTCTGCGCCCGCCTCCGCCACGCTGGCCGCTGCAGCGGCCAGTGCGCCCGAAGCGGCCGAGGAAGCCGAGCCCATGCTGCCCTTGTTGTTCGACGGGCTGGCGGGCCGGATCATCACGGGCGGTGACTTCAGCGCAGCCGAGCTGGATTTGGGGCTCATGGCGTCGGTGGCCGGCCGTGCGCCACTGGGACTGGCGCTGCACCGGCAACTCTTGAGCTTGGCGCCACAGGGCCGCATTCAGGACATGCGGGCCAGCTGGGAGGGCCCGCTCGAGCAACCCACCCGCTACAAGGTCACGGCCCGTTTGGAAGGCCTGAGGCTGGAGCCGGGCCTGGAGCCCGCGCCGTCGCGCGATGGACACGCATCGGGCCGGCCCGGCGTGCGGGGCGCCACGATTCAGTTGGAGGCCACCGAATCGGGCGGCCGCGCCGATGTGATGATCCAGCGCGGTCAGCTGGTGTTCCCGGGCTTGTTTGAACAAGCGGAATGGGGCGTGGAGGAACTGCAGGCCCGATTGGGCTGGCAGCAGGTCAAGGACGGCCTGGAGCTGCGCCTGTCGCCCCTGACCCTGCGCACGGCCGACCTCGAAGCCGAGTTGCAGGGCAGCTGGCGAGGAAGCTGGCAAGACCTGGCCAAGGGCCATGGGGCGTTGGACCTGACCGCCCGGGTGCCCAAGGCGCGTGCCGATCAGCTGCACGCCTATCTGCCCACCACCGTGGCTGCGGCCACGCGCAGCTACCTCAAGCGCGCCGTGCGCGGTGGCCGTCTGCAGGACGTGGCCATTCGCGTGAAGGGCGACCTGGCCGAGTTCCCGTTCGACCGACCCAAGTCCAAGGGGGAGTTTCGCGTCACCGGTGACTGGCGCGATGGCACGTTCGTCATGGTGCCCGAAGAGCCGGGCTACCCGGCCTGGCCGGAGGCCACGCGGCTGGACGCCCGCTTGCGCGTGACGGGCCAGCGCGTGGACTTCAGCGACGTTCGGGCCCGTTTGATGGGGACAGAGGTTCTGCGCACCAGTGGATCGGTGGATTGGATGAACGCGGCGGTGCCCCTGGTGCTGGACCTGCAGGCCCGGGGAGCGGCACAAGACTTTCTGCGCTATGTGCAGGCCACGCCCGTCAATGAGTGGACCTCGCGCGTGCTGGCGCAGGCCCAGTCCACCGGTGCGGCCCAGCTGAGCCTGAAGCTGGAGGTCCCCTTGGTGGGTCCCGAGCCTTCCAAGGTCAAGGGCAGCGTGCAACTGGCGGGCAATGAGCTGCGCATCAACCCCGGCCTGCCGGCCCTGCAGAACACGCGCGGGCGGGTGGACTTCAGTGAGAAGGGTTTCAGCGTGGCCGGCGCCACGGCCCAACTGCTGGGCGGCGAAGTGGCCCTGGAAGGGGGCATCTCGACCAGCGGCACCAACCGCCTGAACCTGCAAGGCACGGTGCAGGCCGCGGCGGTGAAGGCCGCGCCGGAACTGGCCTGGCTGGCCCCGGTGTCGACGCGTCTGAGCGGCCAAGCGCCCTACCGCTTGAGCCTGGGTGTGGCCGGCGGGCAGCTGCAGTGGGTGTTGACCTCGCCCCTGAGCGGCTTGGGCATTGACCTGCCGGCACCGCTGAAGAAGCCGGCCAACGCCGCGGCGGGGTATCCGCCGCTGCGGGTGGAGTTGACGGGCCTGGGTGGCCCCGCGGGTGCCGAGCGCGAGCGACTGGACCTGCAGTGGGGCCGCCTGGTGCAGGCGCGCTTCCTGCGGCAGGCCTCCAACGGCACTTGGTTGGCCGCTGCCGTGGGGGTGGGTGCGGCTGAGCCACCGCCCCTGCCTCGGGTGGGCAGCGATCTGCGCATTGCCGCAGACCAGCTGGACCTGGACGAGTGGCGTGCCGTTTTGATGCCGTCCTCAACAGCCGCTCAGGGCTCATCCCCGCTGGGCATGCCCATGGCCATCGACTTGCGCGCGGCCACGGTCAAGCTGATGGGGCGCCAGCTCGAAGGCGTTTCCGCGCAGGCGCAACCCCTGCGCGACTCCAATGGCGGCGCCGGCTGGCGGCTCGACCTTCAAGCCCGGCAGTTGGCCGGGCGGGTGGAGTGGCGCCCAGCCGAGCCGGGTTCGCGCGAACGCCAGGGGCGGGTGCTGGCGCGGCTGTCGCGTTTGTCCATCCCACCGGCTGCCAGCGAGGCCGTCGAGGATGCTGCCGTGGACGAGCGCATCGAGTGGCCGGCTGTGGACGTGGTGGTGGAAGACTTCGAACTGCGGGGCCGGCGGCTGGGCCGTTTGGAAGTGGCCGCCGAAGTGGAGCGGCCCGAGCGCAGCGGACCCGTGCGCAGCACGGGCGGTGACTGGAAGCTCACCCGATTGGCCTTGTCCAATGCCGATGCCGCGCTCAATGCCTCGGGTACCTGGGCCGGCGTGGGCGACGCGGCCGGCCGGGCCCGCCGAACCGCCATGGACTTCGAGCTTGAACTCAAGGACAGCGGCGCCTTGCTCAAGCGTTTGGGCTTGGAAGAAGCGCTGCGCGCGGGGGCTGGCCGCATCACCGGCCAGGTGGCTTGGCGCGGCTCCCCCTTGAGCCCGGATGTGCGCACCATGCAGGGCCAGATGCGCCTGGACCTGCGCAGCGGGCAGTTTCTCAAGGCCGACCCGGGCGCCGCGCGCTTGCTGGGTGTGCTGAGCCTGCAGTCCTTGCCGCGGCGGCTGCTCCTGGACTTTCGCGATGTGTTCCAGGAAGGCTTTCCCTTCGATGCCATCACGGGCGATGTGACGGTACTGGGTGGTGTGGCCAGCACCAACAACCTGCGCATGCGCGGCATCCAGGCAGCGGTGTTGATGGAGGGCAGTGCCGACATCAACCACGAGACACAGGACCTGCGGGTGTTGGTGGTTCCGGAGATCAATGCCGGCACCGCATCGCTGGCCTACGCCACCATCAACCCGGCCTTGGGCTTGGGAACCTTCTTGGCGCAGCTGTTCCTGCGTCGCCCGTTGATGGCGGCCAACACGCGCGAGTTCAGCATCACCGGCACCTGGGCAGACCCCAAGGTCGAGCGCCTGCAGCGCAGCTTGCCCAGTGCCGAGCAGGTGGAGCGCGCCGTGTCCACGCCCGCACCTGCACCCGCACCCGCACCGGCCTCCGCGCCGGCTGCCACACCCGCACCGGCCGACAGGAGATCGCCATGACCCGCATCGCCGCCATCCAGATGGTGTCCACCCCGGATGTGCAACGCAACCTGGCCGACGCGGCCGAGCTGTTGGCGCGCGCGGCCGGCCAGGGCGCCACGGTCGCGGGCTTGCCGGAGTACTTCTGCCTGATCGGGCGGCGCGATGAAGACAAGCTCACCCACGCCGAGCCGCCCGGCCAAGGTCCCATCCAGGACTTTCTGCGCGAGCAGGCGCAGCGGCATGGCCTGTGGTTGATCGGTGGGACCATCCCGGTGGCTTCGGCCGAGCCGGGCCGCGTGTACAACCGCAGCCTGCTCCTTGACCCCCGTGGTGAAGTGGTGGCGCACTACGACAAGGTGCACCTGTTTCGCTTCAACAATGGCCGCGAGTCCTACGACGAGGCGCGTGTTCTCAAGGAAGGCGGGCAAGCGGTTTCAGCCACCTTGGCCACCCCACCGGCGCTGCGCGTGGGCCTGTCGGTGTGCTACGACCTGCGCTTTCCGGAGCTGTTTCGGGCACTGAGTTTTGGACAGCCGTCGCAGCCTCCATGCGACCTGATGGCCGTGCCTTCAGCCTTCACGCACACCACGGGCCAGGCGCACTGGGAAGTGCTGCTGCGCGCGCGGGCCATCGAGAACCAGTGCTATGTGATGGCCCCGGCGCAGGGTGGCCTGCACGAGAACGGCCGCCGCACCTGGGGCCACAGCCTGGTGGTCGACCCTTGGGGCGAGGTCTTGGCTTGTGTGGAGGAAGGCCCTGGCGTGGCGGTGGCCGATGTGGACCACACACGCTTGGCCGACGTACGCCAACAGTTGCCCGCGTTGCAGCACCGCCGCCTGGGCGTGGCCTCAGGCCAGGCCTGCTGAGCGTCAGCGCCGGCCGAACATCATCTGCCGCGCCAGCGCCGGTTTCAGGCCGGGCAGGTGTTCCACCGCCAGCAGGCCCAAGGCACGTGCCGTGGCCGCACCGGGCAGCGACCACGTGAAGCTGCGCGCCAGGAAATCGGTGGCCGCGATCATCGACCACCGGTCGGCGGCGCGCGCCCAATGCACGCTGGCCAAGGCATCGGCCAGCGATTGCCCGCGGCGCTGAGCACCCCGCAGGCGCTCGGCCAGGGCGTGGGCATCCCGAAGGCCCAGGTTCAGGCCTTGCCCGGCCACGGGGTGCAGGGTTTGGGCCGCGTTGCCGATGCGCACCAGGCAGCCCGAGCGCACCAGACTGGTCTGGGCCTGAAGGCCCAGGGGGAAGGACTTCAGCGGCCCGATGTGCACCACCCGCCCGGCCGATGGCGGCAGCAGCGCGTTGAGCACGGCCATGCGTTGCGGGTCGCTCAAGGAGGCCACCGGATCTTCGCGGGCGTCCACGCACCAGACCAGGGAGGCGCGTGCGGGCGCGCCAGGGGCCTGTTGGGGCAGGGGCAGCAAGGCCACAGGCCCTTGGCGGCTGAAGCGCTCGACCGCCAGGCCAGGTGTGCCGCCGTCCAGCTCCACCGTGCCCACCCAGGCGGTTTGGCCATAGTCGTGTCGCAGCTGATGGCGCTCCCACCCTGCCAGCCACCGCGGCCAAGGGCCTGCGGCGCTGTCCTGCTTGGCCGGTGCCCCGTCCACGATGTCCAGCTCAGGCTTGCTCGCCTGGCGCATGAACACCCCGCCTTCGGCCACCACCGCCAGCTCAAAGGTTTCAGCACAGGCGGCGTCGACTTCCACCCGGTGAAGCGCAGACGCCGATGAGCGGCCGGCCCATGCGGCGGCACCGGGCCCGGCGGCATCGGCACCACCCAGCACCTTGAGTCCCCGCACCGGATGGCCAAAGCGGTGGTGCAGTCGGTGGGGCTGGCGGGCCTGCTCGGCTTGCCAGGCCGCCTGTAGGGCCGGGACCAAGGCCCCATAGGCCATCACCGCGCCCAACTCGGGTACGCCCATCTCGTCGGCCCGAATGCGCACCTGCGGCTTGGAGCCGGCCAAGGCCACGGCGGGGGCCTCTTGGCTCACCTGAACCTCCAGGATGGGCTGGGTGCCGTGTTCGGGGAAGGCACCGAGTTGGCGCAGCAACTGCACGCTGCCCAGGGCCAAGGCCAAGGTTCGGGGGTCGTGGCTGACATCGGCCTGCAGCGGCCGCGCATCGAACAGGCTCACCTGCCACTGGGGGCAGCGCCGGGCCATCAGCAGCGCCAGCGCCAGGCCCACGGGGCCTGCGCCAATCACGGCCAGGTGTGGGCTGTCGGGTGTCGGTTGCGCCATAGGCCCGAAGCTTAGCGCCTGCAGGGCCAATGACCCGCCAGAACACCAGGAAATCCCGAGGGCTGCGAAAGCGGGCTGTGGTTAGGATGCGCCGCACCACAAATTCGACAGGAGCCCTTATGAGCCAAGGTCCCGATTTCAAGCAACGCCGGCGCGTCATTCAAGGAGCGGCTGCGGCCGGAGCCTTGTCCTTCGCGCCCGGTTTGATGGCGCAAGCCGCACCGGTGCGCGTGGGCTACACCATGTCGCGCACGGGGCCTTGGACGGGTGGTGCTCAAGTCAGCCAAGAGCCCAACTTCCTGCTGTGGGCCGAGCAGCAAAACGCCGCTGGCGGCTTGGACGTCAAGGGCGTCAAGCGCCGCATCGAGCTCATCAGCTCCGACGACCGCAGCGATGTGGAAACCGTGGTGCGGACCTATGAAAAGCTCATGGGCAGCGACAAGGTCGACCTGGTGCTGCCGCCTTGGGGCAGCAACGCGAACTTTGCTGTGGCGCCCCTGGCCAACCGATTCGGCTACCCCTTCTTGGCCCCGACCGCGCTCAGCCGCCGGCTGGTCGAGATGAAGTTGCCCTACTTCTTCCTGCTGCTGCAGCAACCCAAGTCCATGTGTGACGCCCTGGTCGACATGTTCAAGGCCAATGGCGTTCGCAACGTGGCCTGCATCTACGTGGACGACCTGTTCGGCCTGGAGAACTACGCGGCTTTCAAGGTGGCCTTGCAGGGCACGGGCATCAACCTGGTGGAAGACAAGAGCTACCCCGGCGGCGTGAAGGACCTGTCCCCGGTGCTGCGTTCCATCAAGGACAAGAACCCGGATGCCTTCGTGGGCTTCACCTACCCGCCCGACACCATCCTGGCCAGCCGCCAGTCCAAGGAAATCGGCTTCAACCCGAAGATCTTCTATGCCTCGGTGGGCACGGCCTTCCCGCTGTACAAGAACGTCATGACGCCCGCCGGCGCCGAGGGCGTGATGGGCATGGGATCCTGGAACGGCAAGACCAGCCCGGGCGCCAAGGCCTACTTCGACGCCCACGTGGCCAGCCAGAAGAAGGAACCCGATCGCTGGGCTTCCGGCGCGTGCTGGGCTGGGCTGGAAATCCTCACCGCCGCGGTCAAGCAAGTGGGCCTGGACCGCAAGGCCATTCGCGACTACGTGGCCAACACCACGCACAAGACGATCATCGGCGACATCCGCTTCCAGGGCAGCGAGAACGTGGGCACCCCCGGCACCGTGGGCCAGTGGCAAAACGGTGAGTTCGAGGTGGTGTGGCCGGCGGCGCGCGCCACGGCCAAGCTCAATGCGAACAAGCCGGCCTGGAAGTAAATGACGCTGGGTGCCTGGCTCGAGCTCATCGGCTCGGGCCTGATCACCGGTGGTGTGTATGCGCTGGTCGCACTGGGGATGAACCTCCAGTACGGCCTCATGCGCATCCTCAACATCGCCCATGGCGAGTTCCTGATGGTGGGGGCCTACCTCACCTGGATGGTGCACACCACCCTGGGCCTGAGCCCGGTGCTCATGATCCCCGTGGCCTTTGTGGTCCTGGGGGTGGCGGGCATGGCCATTCACTTCTTGTGCTTCCGGCGCTTGGTGAGCACCTCGCCCAACCTCGACATCTTCGAAGCCCGTGGGCTCATGGTCGCCTTCGGCCTGATGTTCCTGGTGCAAAACCTGGTGTCTTGGCTGTGGGGCGGCGACCTGCGGGGCTATGACTTCATGACCGAGCCGGTGAGCGTGGCCGGTGCACCTGTGGCGGGCAACAAGCTCCTGGTGTTTGTGCTGTCCCTGGTGTTCAGCTTGGGCATGCTGGCCCTGCTCAGGGCCACGCTCTTGGGCAAGGGTGTGCGGGCGTTGATGCAGTCGTCGGTGGGCGCCCAGTTGGTGGGCATCGACACCAAGCGGCTGCATCCCATGATGTTTGGCCTGGGCCTGGGTTTGTCCGGTGTGGCGGGCTGCTTGCTGTCGATGGCCTACACCATCGCGCCGTCCATGGGCGAGCCCTACACGGTGACGGCTTTGATCGTGATCACCTTGGGTGGCTTTGGCAGCATGGGTGGCGCCCTTCTGGGGGGCTTGCTCTTGGGCGTGGTGGAGGCCGTGGGCATGCACTACACCAACCCTTCGCTCAAGGCGCTCTTGTCTTATGCCGTCTTCATTGCGGTCTTGTTGCTGCGGCCTGAGGGCCTGTTCACGCGCAAGACGCGCAAGGCCTGAAGCGACTCAGGAAACCCACTGCGATGAACGATCGACAAATCCTGACGCGCGACCTGCTGGTGCTGTTCGGCCTCACCGGATGGGGCTTGAGCCTGCCCTATTTCGGTTCGGATTTCATGGTCTCCATGGGCTTGACGTGCCTGATGTACGTGGCCTTGTCCAGCAGCTGGGGCCTGTTCTGCGGCAGCACCCGCTACCTGTCCCTGGCCACCTCGGCGTTCTTCGGCATCGGGGCCTACACCTGCGCGCTGCAGCTTGAACAACTGGGCTGGGCAGCCACCATCGCACTGGGCGCTGGTGTGGCTGCTGCCGTGGCGGTGGTGATGGGTGCGGCCGTGCTGCACCTGCGCGGCACCTATTTCGCGGTGCTCACCTTCGGCATGACCGAGCTCATCCGCCATGCGGTCACGTATTACGAGAAGTCCGTCACCGGCACGGTGGGGCGGGTGCTGGCGGTGGTGCCCGAGCGCGACACCATCTACCTCACGGTCCTGTTCCTGGCGGTGCTCACCGTGGGCTTGTCGATGTGGGTGCGTCGCACAAGGCTGGGCTTGGCCCTCATGGGCATCGGTGCCGATGAGCAGCGTGCCCAGACCCTGGGCGTGGACACGCGCTGGGTCAAGCTCTTGGGCTTTGCCATGACCGCTGCGGTGGCCGGTGCGGTGGGCGCGGCCATGTCGGTGCGCTGGACCTACATCGACCCGCACACCGTCTTCAACCCCTTCATCGGTTTTCAGACGGTGCTCATTGCCCTGATCGGTGGGGCCATGACCTTGTGGGGCCCCTTGATTGCCGCGGTGGTGTTCAGCCTGCTGGCCGAAACCCTGCGCCTGCAGGCGCCGCAGGTTTACATGATGTCCTTGGGGCTGCTGCTGATCCTGTGCGTGCTGTACCTGCCCGCAGGCTTGGCTTCTCTGCGCTGGGACACCTGGAAGCTTTGGCGTGACGACACCAAGGCCTGGTGGAAAGAACGGCGCCGGGAGTGGAGCGGGGAAAAGGAGCGCGACAAGCGCCGTGCACGGGAGCAGCGCCTTGTCTGAACCCGCAGCAGCCCAAGCGGTGTCCGCAAAGCCCGTGCTCTTGGAGGCGCGGGAGGTGACCGTGCGCTTTGGCGGTTTGGTGGCCGTCGATGCGGTCAGTGCGGCCTTTCGTGCCGGTGAATTGGTGGGCATCATCGGCCCCAATGGCGCGGGCAAGACCACCTTTTTCAACGCCATCAGCGGCGTGACCGAACCCACCGACGGCCGCCTGTTGGCCGCAGGCCGAGACCTCACCGGCGCCAAACCCCACCGCTTTGCCGCGCGTGGACTGGCGCGCACCTTCCAAACCCCGCGCGTGTTCAGCGACTTGACGGTGCTGGCCAACATCGAGTTCGGCTTGAAGTTCGCCGGACGTCGCCGCCGCCAGTGGCTGTTGTGGGGCGACGAGGTGGGCGTGCCCTGGGCGTTGCGAGACGCAGCGGGCATCCTGAAGCTGGTGGGCTTGGACGCCCACGCGGGTATGCGCGCGGGCGACATCACCCCCTCGCAGCAGCGGCTCTTGGAAATCGGGATGGCCTTGTCGACACGGCCGAAGGTCTTGTTGCTCGATGAAGTGGCCGCCGGCTTGACCGAAGCCGAGGTGGTGGAGATGGCGCGGCTGATCCGCCGCCTGCGCGACGAGCTGGACCTCACCGTGGTGTGGATTGAGCATGCGGTCAAGATCTTGGTGCGGCATGTGGAACGCGTGATCGTGCTGCACCAGGGGCGCAAGATCGCCGATGGCCCACCACAGCAGGTGATCCGTGACCCTGAGGTCATCGAGGCCTACCTGGGTGACGAAATGAGCGAAGAGGCACAGCCATGATGTGGCACCGGCCTGAAGGCTTTTCCTTGGGCGGCGCGGCGCGGGCTCGGCTGCGGGTGTGGGACCTGAGCGCCGGCTATGGACCGGTGCAGGTGCTGCGCGGGCTGACGTTTGAAGTCAAGCCCGGCCTGACGGTGATCCTGGGGCCCAACGGCGCGGGCAAAACCACGCTGTTGCGCGCACTCAATGGCTTGATTCCGCGAGGCGGTGATGCCCTGTTGGACGACCAGGAATTGCCCGAGAAGACGCATGAGATCGTGCGCGCCGGTGTGAGCCTCGTGCCGGAGGGCCGGCAGCTGTTCGCCCAGATGACCGTGCTGGAAAACCTCGAGCTTGGCGGCTGGCTGTTTTCCAAGGCTGAACGCGAGCAGCGCATCGAGCAGGCCTTTGAAGACTTTCCGAAGCTGCGCGAGCGGGCCCAACAGCTGGCCGGCACCATGAGCGGCGGCGAGCAGCAGATGGTGGCCGTGGCCCGCGCCATGGTCAGCCGCCCGCGCCTGTTGATGCTGGACGAGCCTTCGCTGGGCTTGGCGCCCCGCATGGTCGACGAGCTGCTGGGCATGGTGCGCCGCATTGCCGATGCCGGCACCACCGTGCTGATGGTGGAGCAGAACGTGAAAAAGGCGCTGGCCGTGGCCGATCGTGGTTTCGTCATGGAGCGCGGAGCCTTGGTGGCCTCTGGTGATGCGCGCTTGCTGTCGCGCTCCACGGTGGTGCGAGAGGCCTACTTGGGCGCACAAGACAGCGAGACCACCGACGCCCGAGACGCGGTGCAGCGCCGCACCAAGACCACCTAGCCCATCAACACCCAGCCTTGATGGTTCATTGAACAACCCCTGGAGACTGCCATGTCCGACTTGTCCATGCTCATCAATGGCCTGAAGGTCACCGCTGAGAAGAACGCCACCTTCGAGCGCCGTAACCCCTTGGACGGCACCGTGGCCACCCGTGCGCCGGCCGCTTCCCCGCAGGACGCGGTGATGGCCGTGGAGGCGGCGGCCGAGGCCTTCCGCACCTGGAGTGAGACGGGCCCCAACGAGCGTCGCGCCCTGCTGCTCAAAGCGGCGGATCAGCTGCAGGCCAAGACCCCGCAGTTCATCGAAGCCGTGGGCGCCGAGACGGGGGGCACCGGCATGTGGGCGGGCTTCAATGTGTTCTTGGCAGCGGGCATGCTGCGCGAAGCCGCGGCGTTGACCACCCAAGTGGCCGGTGAGGTGATCCCTTCAGACGTGCCGGGCAGCCTGGCCATGGCCGTGCGCCAGCCCGCCGGTGTGGTGCTGGGCATTGCGCCTTGGAATGCTCCGGTGATCTTGGCCGTTCGCGCCATCGCCACGCCACTGGCGTGTGGCAATACCGTGATCCTCAAGGGCAGCGAAAACTGCCCCCGCACGCACCAGCTGATCATCGAAGCCATGCAGGAAGCCGGCTTCCCGCCGGGCGTGGTGAACTACATCACCAATGCACCGCAAGACGCCGGCGCGGTGGTCGAAGCCATGGTGGCCCATCCCGCTGTGCGCCGCGTGAACTTCACCGGTTCCACCCGTGTTGGGCGGCTGATTGCGATGACCTGCGCCAAGTACCTCAAGCCCGCTGTTTTGGAGCTGGGCGGCAAGGCACCACTGGTGGTGTTGGACGACGCGGACCTGGACGAGGCTGTCAGCGGCGCGGCCTTTGGCTGCTTTGCCAACAGCGGCCAGATTTGCATGAGCACCGAGCGCATCATCGTCGACGAAAAGATCGCCGACGAGTTTGTGCGCAAGTTCACCGACAAGGCCAAGTCGCTGCCCCTGGGCGACCCGCGCAAGCCCGAGCCGGTGGTCTTGGGCAGTGTGATCGGCATGAACACGGTGGAGCATTGCAACGCGCTGATCGACGATGCCCTGGCCAAGGGCGCGCAGCTGCTGTGCGGCGGCAAGGCCGACAACACCTTGATGCCGGCCACGCTGCTGGACAAGGTGACGCCGCAGATGCGCATCTACCGCGAAGAGACCTTCGGCCCGGTCAAGGCCATCGTGCGGGTCAAGGGGGTGGAGGAGGCCATCGCCTGCGCCAACGACAACGAGTACGGGCTGAGCGCGGCCGTTTTCGGGCGCGACCTGGCACGCGCCTACAACGTGGCGCGCCGCATCGATTCGGGCATTTGCCACATCAACGGGCCCACCGTGCACGACGAGGCGCAGATGCCCTTTGGGGGCGTCAAAGGCTCCGGCTTGGGTCGCTTCGGCGGGCGCGCGGGCATTGCCGAGTTCACCGAGCTGCGGTGGGTCACCATGCAGACAACCCCACGCCACTATCCCTTCTGAACTCGGCGTAACCTTGAGCGCATGAACGCACCTACCCCCACTCATGCGCACACGCCTCACCTGAGCCTTCCTGCGTTTGCCCGCGCTTGGGGGCTGACCGCGGTGGTGTTCATGGCCATCGATGCCGTGTGGTTGGTGACCATGGCCCCGCGCCTGTACCAGCCCACCATCGGCCATCTGCTGGCGCCCGAGCCCGATCTGGTGGCTGCAGCCATCTTCTATGCGATCTACATCGCAGGTATGGTGGTGTTCACCGTGCGCCCGCACCAGCGCGATGCACGCCTTGCGGATGCCGCCTTGCGTGGGGGCTTCTTTGGTTTCGTGGCCTACGCCACCTACGACCTGACCAACCAAGCCACCATGGTGAACTGGCCCTGGATGGTCACGGCCATCGACCTGCTGTGGGGAACCTTCCTTACGGGCTCGGTGACCCTGGTGAGCAAGGCCATCTTGCAGCGCCGCAGCGCCGGGGTGTGAACCGCAGCGCAATGCGGGACCTGAGCACGACACGATGACCCTGGACATCGAACACCTGCGCAGCTGGATTGGGCGCCAGGAGCACCGCACCGACCAGATCACCTTGGTTCCCCTGCAGGCGCTGAGCGCCACGCTGGACCGCGAGGACAGCTGGTCGCTGGGTGATGAGGTGCCCCCTTTGTGGCACTGGCTGTACTGTTTGCCGCTGCACCGGCAGTCGGCCCTTGGGCCAGATGGCCACGCCCTTCGGGGCGGCTTCTTGCCGCCGGTTGAGCTGCCACGACGCATGTGGGCAGGCAGCCAGCTGCGCTTCTTGCATCCGCTTCGGGCCGGCCAGGCTGTGCAGCGCTTGTCCACCATCGACGATGTGCGGCTCAAGGAGGGCCGCAGCGGGTCGCTGGTATTTGTGAAGGTTCGGCACGATTTGCACGCCGAGGGCCGTGCGGTGCTGCAAGAGTTCCACGACATCGTCTACCGGGGCGAGCCTTCCCCCGATGACGCTCCGGCAACGGCCCGTGCCGCTCCGGCTCCATCGGGCCGGGATCCGCTGTGGACACGCACCATAGAGCCCGATGATGTGCTCTTGTTTCGCTATTCGGCGCTCACCTTCAACGGCCATCGTATTCACTATGACCGGCGCCACGCCACGCAGGTGGAGGGCTACCCCGGCTTGGTGGTGCACGGGCCCTTGATTGCCACGCTCTTGCTTGACCTGTTGCGCCGACACGAGCCCCAGGCGCGGGTGCGCCGCTTCGAGTTTCGGGCCGTTCATCCGGTCTTTGATGTGGCGGCCTTCACGGTTTGCGGCTGCCCGACCCAAGCTGGTCATGCGCTGCTGTGGGCGCTGACGCCCGAGGGCCATCTGGCGATGGAGGCCACCGCGCAGTTCGACTGAGCCGCTGCAAGCAAAACCGCTGGGCCTGCGGGCAGCCCTTCAGACAAGCCCGTCAGCTTCTGAGAGTGGGCCCAATGAGCTGTTGCGCGCTCTTCAGAAGATAAAGCTCACTGGCCTTGCGAGCGCTGCAAGAGGCTGAAGTGCTCCACCTTGGGGGCTTCGGCGAAATAGGGCCCCACGATGGCCCGCCACTGCGGGAACAGTGGGCCTTCGCGGAAGTGCACCGTGTGGTCTTCCAGGGTTTCCCAAAAGATCATCAGCAGATAGCGCTCCGGGCTTTCCAGGCCCTTGTTGACCTTGTAGCCCCGAAAGCCGCGGGCTTGCGAGATGACGGTGTTCACGCCCCGCACAATGGCTTCGTCGAATTCGGCCTGGCGGCCGGGCTGGATGCGGATGTCGGCGAGTTCAAGAATCATGGTGATCATCCCGGTGCTTACGCCGCCCCATGGGCCTTGAACCAGGCCAGGCAGCGCGCCCAGCCATCGTCAGCGGCTTCTTTGCGGTAGGTGGGTCGGTAGTCCGCGTGGAAGGCGTGCGGGGCATCGGGGTACACCACGAACTCGCTGCGTTTGGCGGCCGCACTGCCCTGTTGCTGCAGCGCCGTCTTCATCTGCTCCACGGTGCTCAGGGGAATCCCATCGTCTTTGCCGCCGTACAGGCCCAGCACCGGCGCTTGCAGACGGGCCACTTGGTCGACCGGGTGGCTGGGCCACACCGGGTTGGTGGCCCCGACCAGGCGCCCGTACCAGGCCACACCGGCCTTCAGGCGCGGCTGGTGCGCGGCATACAGCCACGTGATGCGGCCGCCCCAGCAAAAGCCGGTCACCGCTGCGCGCGACACGTCAGCGCCTTGCGCGTGTGCCCAGGCCAAACACGCATCCAGGTCGGCCATCACCTGCGCATCGGGCGTCTTCATGATGATCTCGGCGATCAGCTTGGCGATCTCGCCATAGGACGTGGGGTCCCCCGCGCGGGCAAACAACTCCGGTGCAATGGCGCAGTAGCCAGCGCGTGCAAAGCGATTGGCCACATCGGCAATGTATTCGTGCACACCGAAGATCTCGCTGACCACCAGCACCACGGGGGCGTTGCGCACGCCGGCGGGTGCTGCGCGGTAGGCCGGCAGCTTGAAGCCGCCCGAGTCAATGGTGACCTCGCCAACGGTCAGCCCAGCCGTGGGCGTCTTGATGGCGGTTTGCGCCATCACGGGGCCTGCGGCCGCGGCAATGCCCACCCCCAAAGCGCTGCGGGTGAAGCGGCGGCGGTCGAGGCCGCCGGGTGGAACGAGGCTGTCGAAGTCGGCTTGGGACATGATGGATCACACCGGTTGGGGAAGTGGTGCGATGGTAGCCGGGCCATCGACATCGGTTTCGCTGATGGTGCTGTTCGCGGGCAACCCTCAGGAATGGTTCAAGTCCACTGACTCGGATGCTCCTGGGGGGTTACGTCAAGGCGAAGGACAAGACCCCCTTTTCACGCAGCTGGGCGATCTGGCCCCAGTCAGGCAGGATTCGGATACGCGTCTGGGGGGCTTGCCTGAAGGTGGGCTTGATGACGCCGCGGTCCAAGTCGCTCATCGCAAACTCAACCTTGAAGGTTTGGTGCAAGGCTGCGTTTTCCGGCGTCGTCTTTCCGTCGAAGTGTTCGCCTCGGTTGATGGGCAGCGACGCCGCCGCTGCTCCGGGTGCCAAGCTCAGGCTGGTGGCTGGCCTGAGTTGCTGAAACTCCACTTCGACGCGGCCGTTGGGGAGTTCGCGTATCGTGAACCCGCCTTCGAAAGCGGGACGACCAGGATCGATCGATGCGGTCTGCTCCAGCCACAGCATGTTGTTGCCTCCATTGCCCAGGTGCCCGATGGAGTACGACGCGTACATCCAATCGCGCATGAGCAAGCCGATACCGTTTTGGTGCACCAAG
>JACCDH010383571.1_pt1 | contig 17380 bp, 16 predicted proteins | sample 7442481 | NCBI WGS metagenome assembly JACCDH01 (sample SAMN15323433, study PRJNA562643) | freshwater metagenome | isolation source: river surface water | place: USA:Blue River Watershed | collected 2017-08-15
AAGAGTTGACTGACAAATTCGGCTGCCGGGTCGTATTGTACGGCTTGTTTCATCACATTAAAGTGGCGGGCAGGGCCTTCGCCCGCGCCTGCAATATAAGCCCAATTGCCCCAGTTCGAAGCGACATCATAGTCGAGCAATTGTTGTTCGAAATACTGGGCACCTAAACGCCAATCAACACCCAGCTCAAACACTAAATAGCTGGCGACATTTTGTCGGCCACGATTTGACATAAAACCAGTTTGTTGCAAAAGCCTCATGTTGGCATCAATAAATGGCACGCCAGTGTTGCCCTGTTGCCAGCGTTTGAAGTTTTGTAGTTGTGTTTGGCTGACAGGTAGCGGGGCTCGTTTGCCAAGTCCGGCAAATTGGAAACTTTTGGCGCCATGCACGCGGAAATAATGGCGGAAATACTCACGCCAGATTAACTCCTGAAGTAACCATTGTGCTGAGTCGTGCATTGGGCCTTGGATGATATCTTGCCAGCATTGGCGCACTGACAAAGTGCCAAGGGCTAATGCGGTCGAGAGAAAGCTTGCATAATCAGTACCGATTAACTGATTACGGGTGGCAAGATAATGCTGATAAGCGCTGCTTTGCCGATAATGTTGCCAGTGCGCCAAAGCACCTTGGCTGGTGTATTGCTGAAAAAATGCTTGGTTTTCTAACAACTCAGCACTGAAAGGGAGGTTGGTTTTGCCAACAAAAGCTTCTGCAGTGATGCCCTGTTCTGCAATCGGCGCGACTAAAATGTTGGGTTCGCGTTGACTGCGAAATTGACTGCAACTTCGCGGAAATTTTTCATAATTCGGCGCTAATTCACCCGCAAACAAACTATTGCAGTCAATTAACTCAACTTGGCAAACCTTTACGCAGCTTTGCAACAGCTGGGTTTCATTGATGGCTGTCGGTTTCGCGGCGTATAGCTCATCAATCTGCCACTGAACAACCAATTGCGGCAGCGCCTGTTTAGCCGGGGCAATCACACAATGCAGCGCAATGCCCATGCCAGCAAGGTTCGTCGCAAAATCGCAAAGCACACTGGCCAGTAACTGCTTTCTGAGATTAGATGCAGATGCCCATTGTTGTGCATCCAGTAATACCAAGGCAAAAGCTTCGTCACCGGCTTTGGGTACATTCAATAGCGGATTATCGGCGATGCGTAGCGTATCATTGAGCAATATTAATTGACGGCTCATAACTGCTCCACATGGATGAGCAGTGCGGCTGCTTTGGTGCGAATTTGATCTTGCAATTCAGCAGGTTTGCGCCGCCATTGTTGATAAGCCAACTGCAGGCGTGCATTGCTGCCTAATGTACTTTCGTTGCGGGCTAAGAAATCCCAGTACAGCGCATTAAAAGGGCAGGCGGTACTTTCTAAAGTTTGTTTCACTTGATAATGGCAATGACTGCAATAATTGCTCATGCGGGAAATATAGTTGCCACTGGCGGCATAAGGTTTCGACGCTAACACACCGCCATCGGCAAACAGTGCCATCCCTAAGGTGTTCGGGAGTTCAACCCATTCAAAGGCATCAGCATACACGGCTAAATACCACTCACACACTTCTTGCACATCTAAGCCGGCCAGTAAGGCAAAATTACCCGTGATCATCAAACGATGGATATGATGGGAATAGGCGTGATTAATCGTATCGCCAATGGCTTGGCGCATGCAGGCCATCTTGGTATTGCCGTGCCAATAATAGCTCGGTAGTGGTCGCTTGGCATCGAGGTAATTACGCTGTTGATACTCAGGCATCAATAACCAATAAAGGCCGCGCACGTACTCCCGCCAACCAATGATTTGGCGAATAAACCCTTCTGCTGCATTTAATGGCACTTTTTGCTCACGCCATGCTTGATCGACCTTCTGGCACATCCATCTGGCGTCCAGCAGGCCAATATTTAAGTACATCGAACAGACGCTGTGAAACAAAAAGGCATCATCAGTGCGCATCGCATCTTGGTAGTCACCAAACTTGGCCAATTGATGTTCGACGAAGTGTAAAAATGCAGCTCGCGCAGCTTTACCAGTCACTGCATAGTGAAATGAAGCGGCATTTCCCATGTTGCTGGGAAATTCTTGCGATACCAGTTGGATTACCGCTTGCGTAATTTCATCGGGCTCTTGCCAAAGTGGCTGTGGCGCTATGACATCACTTGGACAGCTGCGACGATTATCGGCATCAAAATTCCATTGACCACCGCAGGGTTGCGCCCCCTCCATCAATAAGCCGGTATAACGACGCATTTCGCGATAGAAAAATTCCATCCGGTATTGATTGCGACCATGCGCCCAGCGCTGAAACATCTGATGGTCGGCGATAAAACGGTCGTCGGCTAAAATATGCACCGGCAAACCCAGAGCTGCTTCATATTGCAGGAATTCTTGTTGTAACCGATATTCTGCCGGTTCGGTCACAGTCAAAGCGCTTAACTGAGGATTTTCCATCAGCACTTGGCGCACTGCTGCGAGCAATGACGGCTGGCGTTGCTCGTAACTAAAATAACAAACTTGATGCCCTTGTTCTTGCAGAGTTTTGGCAAAATGGCGCATTGCACTAAAAATCAACACAATCTTGAGCTGATGATGCTGGACATAGTGGGCTTCAGCGGCGACTTCAGCTAATAAAATCACGTCATCTGACTGAACATCACGTAAGCTCGAAAGTGCAGGGCTTAGCTGATCGCCCAAAATTAAAATAAGTTTCGCCATCTCAACATTCTTACAAAAAAGGTGTTTTTGTTTTACGGCAACAGGAAAGTAATAGATCAGCCGTCTATGCTTTCACTCGAGCTGGCTTCATGCTGCTGTAAATGTGAAGTATCTGAATGAAGGTGATTGCGTGTCGAAATTAGAGCAAATCTTACTCGAGGTTTCTGCCTCGCCATTAATTGACCAAGGGCAATGGGATGAAGCCTGCCAGTTGCTGCTCACAAGTATCCAAACGGGTTTGCAAGTTGCCAGAGTCAGCCTTTGGTTTTACTCCCCAGACGAGCAACTGATGAAATGCGATTCCCTCATGGAACTGGGTTTATTAACTCGGGAAGAGATGGAACTGCATGCAGAACAATACCCGCGATATTTTGCGGCATTGAAAGCGGAGCGGGCCATTGTCGCTGATGACGCGCAGCATGACGAAAAGACCAACGAATTTACTGCTGCTTATCTCATTCCAAAGCGAATTTATTCGATGCTCGATTTACCGGTCCGACATTTCGGCCGCATGATTGGCATCATTTGTTGTGAGCATGTCGATGAGATGAGGCAATGGCAAGATGCTGAAGTGCGTTTTGCCGCCAGTCTTGCCGATCAAGTTGGCCGGGCGATTAATGCCGCACAATATCGTCATGCCCAGCAACAACTAATGGCGTCTAATCAGCAATTAGAGCATCGCTTTGAACTGCGGGGCATGCAGCTTGCTGATAACCGACGCACCATTGCACGCGCCCATCAACAACTGTTGGTACAAGCCAAATTAGCGACTTTGGGTGGCATTGTCGCAGGCGTTGCTCATGAGGTCAGTTCACCCTTGGGAATTGCAGTGACGGCCAGCTCACATCAATTGGACATTCTTGCTGAATTTGCACAAAAATTAGAACAACGTCAGCTCACCTCATCCCAAGGTTTTACCTATTTGCGCCAAATTCAAGAAAGTGCGCAAATGGTGCAAATGAACTTAAGACGAGCGGAAAAATTAATGCGGCAATTTAAAGAAACGGCTGCGCATCAAACCCGCAGTGAGTCGAGTCCAGTCGCATTTCATGAGTTAGTCATGAATTTATTGGCCAGCATTTCTCCAGTCACTCAGCAGGTCCCTGTGCATATTGAGGTGTTTATCGACAAATCTTTGATGCTGATTACTGACGTAGATGTATGGCTACAAATTTTGACCAACCTAGTGCTCAACAGTTGTCACCATGCGTTTGCTGGGATTGAACATCCTTTGATAGAGATTGCCGCGCATCGGGACGAGCAGCAAGAGCTGCATTTTACCTATCGCGACAATGGCGTTGGGATGAGTTCAACAGTCTTGGCGCGAGTTTTTGAGCCTTTTTTCACCACTCGACCTAAGCAAGGTGGGACAGGCTTGGGAATGTCCATTTTAAAGCGATTAGTTGAGAAAAAATTATTAGGCAAATTAGATTTAACGAGTGCGCTAGGCGAGGGGATGACGCTGCATATTCGCTGTCTGGCTTAAATTCTTTGCGGTTTGACTGGGCTTGCACATCGTCCTGATTGAATACAAGTGCGTATTGTTATACTGTCACATTTTATGCTGGGCATTTTGCATTAACAGGCCCGAATTGAATGACCGACAATCAAGCCTAGGAGGAATTTTGCGATGGGTTTTTACGTGCAACTCGGAGTCGCTATCTTGTTTGCATGGCCAATTGTGGCGATGAGTCATGGCGCTAATGATCATTCCCATGAGGCTCGTTCCCATGACTCTCATTCCCATGGAGCCCATCAGCATGGAGTCGGCACCGCTGGCCTCGTATTGGATGGGCAACAATTTTTTATTGAATTGTCGGTGCCTGCGATGGATATATTTGGTCTGGAAAAGCCGAGCAATGATGCCAAAGTGCTCGCTGCGATTGCCAGCAAAGCCAAGTACTTTGAGCAAGGGCAATGGCTGCAACTGTCCTCCGAGGCAAGCTGTCAGTTATCTGAAGCAGCAGTATTCTCTAATTTAGTCCCAAAAGCTGGCCAGGATCAAATTCAACAAGATGCCGCTGCCGTAACTCAGCAATTATTTCAAGGCGGCCAGTTCGGTCTTGCTGAGTCGTCAAATTCATCACAAAACAATTCAGCCGACTCCCATCAGGATGTCATCATCAGCGCGAGCTATGTTTGTCAGGCGCCAACAAAACTTGCTCAAGTCAGTTTTGCTCTGTGGCCGCAAACGCCAAGTCTGCAAAAGATTAACGCACAGTGGGTTCATCCTAACGGTCAGGGCGCTATCGAATTAACCCCAAACATGCCGACCGTACAGTTTTGATCTCAGTGTTGATCTAGGTGTTGATCTAGATGTTGGGCTCCGTATTGCTCTGATCGAGGGCAAGGGATTGAGCCACTTTCATGCGCTGCAAAGCAAACTGAATGTCACGCTTGGGCTTGCGCTGACATGTTGTCATAACAGCATTTTGTATTGAAAAAAACCGGCTTTGCAATTATGCGAGGCCGGTTTGTTCTTTTCACAAATTCTCAAGAAAACAGTTTATTCGTAAACGTATTCGCTCACTTGGCTGGCCTGAATACTGTAGGCTGAATTCGCCAAATCATGGCTCATCGCTGAAGTGGTTAAGGTGCCTTCAATCCAAAATGGGTTGTAAATCATTTCGGCTTTTAAGCCTTTGGCGCCGGTCACATAAATAATTTGATTCGGTGGTGGCGGTGGCACGTGAATACAAGCGCCGAAATAAGGCACTAAGAAAAATGCGGTAATATTCTGCTGTTCGTCATATTCAATCGGCACGATAAAACCGGGCAACCGCACCTTTTTGTTGTTTAGTTCAGCTCTGACATTGGCGGATTGCAACACTTCACTCCATGCTTGTGCAGCCGGATCTTCGGTATTGAGCTTATTAATGGCTGAACCTGTGCCTTCACCACCTTCATGGGTAATTTCTGGGAGTGCTTCCATCTTTTTTAAATCTTCAGGAGGCAGTAAATCGGTCCATTCGAGGGTAATGACCCCATTCGGACCCGCAGCTGGCAAAGGTGCAACCTCAGAGGTGGCAGCGGTGGTTGGTGCTGTGGTCTCGGCGAAGGCTGCGCTTTGAAATTGTGATGCGACCAAAGCCACACAGAATCCTATCAACGGCATTTTCAACATTGGAGTAAACTCTTGGGAATATGATATAAAGTCTCAAATTTGCCGTTATCATAACATCTTGTCGAGTGTACTTGTGTCAACAGATCTGAATATTCCTGCGCTTGAACTCAAAAATTTAGTGTTTCGTTGGTCAGAAAATTCGGCATTTTCGCTCGAAATTACTGAGTTAACCTTGCAACGAGGCCAGCATTTATTCATCCGCGGTAGTTCCGGCTCTGGTAAATCCACCTTGTTAAACTTAATCAGTGGTATCCAGCCATTAGCCCAAGGCGAAATTTACATTGCTGGCGTCAAGATGCAGCCGCAAACAGCGGCGCAGCGCGATTTACTCAGAGCACAACAGATCGGCGTCGTCTTCCAACAGTTAAACCTGATCCCTTATCTGACTGTTTGGCAAAATGTGCAGTTAGGCCAAGCATTTAGTAAAAATCAGCTGCCAACTGCGGAGCGAATTTCTTATTTGTTGAGTACCTTAGGCCTTGAACAGTCTTTGTGGCACACCAAAGCCGCGCAGTTAAGCGTTGGCCAGCAGCAGCGAGTCGCGATTGCCCGCGCATTGGTTGGTAAACCAACCCTGCTGATTGCGGATGAGCCCACGTCAGCACTCGATGTAGACAACCGTGATAACTTCATGCGGTTGTTACTTCAAGAAGCGGATGCTGCGAATACCACCGTATTATTTGTCTCCCATGATCCGCAGCTGGCGGAGTATTTTTCCTGGCAGCTCGTCATGAGTGATTTAGCCAAAGGGATCCAGCCCAAAGGTGACCATCGCCTCACGGTCAACGCACAAGGCGCAAACACGCAGGAGGCCGCATGTTAATTCAATTGGCGCGTTTAAGTTTATGGCATCGGAAATCGACAGTCCTGCTGACATTATGCTCGCTCATCATCAGTATTGGCTTGTTGCTGGGCATTGATCATATTCGGCTTGAAGCCAAACAAAGCTTTACCAGTACAGTGTCTGGGACAGATTTGATTGTTGGAGCTCGCTCTGGGCAATTGAATTTATTGCTCTACACCGTTTTTCGCATTGGCAATGCCACCAATAATATTAGTTATGCGCATTATCAACAGATCAAACAACATCGGGCTGTGGCCTGGAGTGTGCCTTTGGCACTCGGCGATTCGCATAAAGGGTTTCGGGTTTTAGGGACCAATACCGATTACTTCAATTTCTTCCGTTATGGTCAGCAGCAATCATTGCAATTTGCCGAAGGTCAGCCTTTTGCCAAAGTTTATGAAACCGTGCTGGGCGCTGAAGTTGCCAAGAAATTAGGCTATCGATTAGGCGATAAAATTACGCTTTCGCATGGGGTGGGGGCCGTCAGTTTTAGCGAGCATCGAGATCAACCTTTTACTGTCGTTGGTATTCTCTCGCCTACTGGCACCCCGGTCGACCAAAGCGTGCATGTGAGCCTTGAAGGGATCGAAGCAATCCATCAAGGCTGGCAAAATGGCAGGCCGAGTGTTCGCAAGCAAGCGAAGCCACTCACTGAACTAACTCCAGAACAAATAGCAGCCTTGCAACCGACTCAAATCACCGGGTTTATGCTGGGGTTAAAATCTAAAGCGGCGACATTTGCTGTCCAGCGGCAAATTAACGAGTTTCGAGCCGAACCATTGACGGCAATTTTACCAGGTGCGGCGTTAGCCGAACTTTGGCAAATGTTGAGTATCGTGGAAAATATGCTGCTGATTATCACTGGGCTTGTGTTAATCGCTGCGTTAGTGGGTTTGACGACAACGTTATTGGCGGCGATGAAAGAGCGTGAACGCGAGCTCGCAATTTTACGCGCCATAGGGGCCAGACCATGGCAAATTTTCAGCCTTATTCAATTGGAAGTCCTGTTGACCATAGTCCTTGCGATGATCGGTGCTTTGGTCATGTTGTCCGGGATCTTGGCAGCCTTAAAACCTTGGCTCGCAGCACATTATGGGTTGGTGGTGACTATCTTGCCATGGCACTCTCACACGCCATGGTTACTGGCGATTATGCTTGCCTTAGGCTTAATGTTGGGCGCAGTTCCGGCGTATTTTGCATATCGGCAAAGTTTAAGTCGCGGCTTAGCTCAGAAAATTTAACGCTGAGCCCGAGCGCTGATTTTGCTAGTTTGGCCTAGATTGGAAATGTCTAGGCCAAAACCGTTGGAGCGAACATAAAGGCTATTCAGGTAGAGACTGAGTGATTTTAGGCTATTGAGAGGGTTGATTTGCTGGCGAATTGTCCGCTTGCAGGCGCTGATCTAATAGATTTCGCGCATTCATTCTTTCCTGCGTTTGTTTCATTCGCAGTAACGCTGCGTACAGCTGTGCTGAATTAAATGATTTTTCTGCCGGGATTAAATCACTGACATCAACCTTAGTTTGAGCGATCAGTTGTTCGAGTAATCGCATGTGTCCTGATTGCACCAACGCTGCCCGCATATCTTGATCTTCATTACCATCAGAAATTGCGTAGCTTTTCATCAATAAATCAATAGTTTCAATTTGTTGTTGTGTCGTCGCTTTAGTTTTCAAAGCGATGGCTTCTTCAGCTAAAGCTTGCTGCTCAACCAACCATTGTGTTTTCAGACCATCAATAGTTTCCATATGAATGAAATAGAAGAAAACCGATGCACAGCCAAAACCCAAGCCTAGACCTTTGAGAAAAAAACCACTTGAACCTGTAAGCACTGGGCTGCTCCTATCAATTTGCTCGACAAAATAAAGAAAAACACACGCAAACCCCATGATCAGTTTTGCCGGCTGCACTGTCAATCAAGAAGCGAAGAAAGCTCGCTGCTGCAGGTTTAATTGCTGAAAAGCTAGACAAAAAGGCCATCTCGAGAAGATGGCCTTGATTGCTATTTATTCGGCGAGCATACTTCTCAGCATCCATGCTGTTTTTTCATGCACATTCAACCGCTGAGTTAAGACATCCGCGGTAGGCTGATCGTTTGCTGCATCAACAACAGGAAATAAACTGCGGGCAGTTCGAGCCGTCGTTTCCTGCGCATTTACCAACAGCTTGAGCATTTCGGTGGCAGTCGGCACGCCTTCCACTTCTTTAATCGCCGTTAACTTGGCGAACTCTTTATAAGTGCCTGGGGCAGGAAAGCCTAAGGCTCGGATCCGCTCGGCAATAATATCGAGAGCATTCCATTGTTCGGTGTATTGATCCATGAACATGGTATGCAGACCGTTGAACTGTGGGCCTGTGACATTCCAATGAAAATTGTGAGTCATCAAATACAAGGTGTAACTATCAGCAAGCAGTTTGGATAAGCCTTTGACGATTTTTTCACGATCCTCTGCACTAATCCCAATATCCATCGCTAGGCTGTTGGTTTGTTTTTTGGCCATAAAGGTCTCCTCGGCTGCGGGGCCTCATCGATGGGGAAGCCGCCTCGTTAATCGAAACTGTGTTGCTTGAACGCTTTTAGCATAACGTCAAAATCAGTATTTGTCTGATGAATTGGGGACATTTATCGGATTTTCAAGGATCTATCAAACCTAGATGGCTAGAAGTGTATCAATAGGCATAAAAATGAGTAGCGCAATTTTTTTGCTTAAAAAGAAAAAAAGTTGGAGTAAAGACTTTAAACACAAGTTTTGTTTCGGCGGAACGGCGTTATAAAAAAGTGGCAGATAGTTAGCGGTTTTGCTGCGGACTACTAGGGCTGTTTAAATTTTATTCAAACAAAATGAGGGCTTTTGCTGGTTTTTATTCACATTTGTACCCAAAATGCAGTGTTGCAGTGAAAATTTGATGCTCTATCTTGGTGAAGCAGTCGGTTCACGAGGGAATGTGTCACCAGCTCTGAAGGAACATAACTATAAAAAATTCTAGACGAGGGCAAACGATGAAAAACTTAACCAAAGCGCTACTGCTGATTGCAGCCAGCACAGCTTTGCCAACTATGGCGGCAGTGGGCGGCTATCCAGTCATTCTAGTTCACGGCTTTCAACCGCAAAACTTAGCAGATAAACCCACCGGCACAACCGTAACGCAAAATGGTGCAAACTATTGGAGCGAATACTGGGCTGCCCGCGCTGATGTGCGGATTGATTGGCCATCGCAAGAGCGGATCGCTGGCAAAATTGCCTCTGATTACATGTGGCCAAAGCTGCAACAAATGTCACGAAGCGGTTTATGTCAAAACGGCTGTATTGTTGTGACCCATTCAACGGGCGACTTAGTCACTCGCTATATGTTAGATAACCAAGCTTTATGGCTTAGAAATTCAGGCCTTACGCCATTAAACATTGTGGCAACCTTTGATTTTGCTGGGGCAGGCGGTGGCTCGGAATTAGCCGATTTAGCAGTCAATGTCGCAACAGGCAGTGGGCTGGTTGATTTAACTTTACGCGCCGCCTTATCGCTGTGGTTAGGTGAAATTCCAAATGCCAATAATGTTGGGGTATTGAATGATTTACGTGTGAATAGTGCACGGCAACTTGCGCCGGCACCGACCACGCGCGTGCCCCGCTTGCGCTTTATTGGCAGTAAATCAGACTATCTCAATGCAACCAGTCCATTTTTACCAGGCAATGATGATGGGGTCGTAGCCCCACATTCTAGTTGCGGCTCAGCCATTGTGGCAGGTTTTGATAGTTGTTCTAGCTCGATTGCAACTGATGGTAAATTAACTAGCCAATATGGTGTCTCTAGCCTTATGCCGCAGCATTTTCCAATGTTGATGAGCGCTGTGTATAGCCATGCCGGCACTATCGCCAATCAAGTGCGTGGTGATGTGACGGTTGTCAGAAATGCTGCAACCTTCCTCAACAATGATTCCATGCGTTTTAGTAGTTATGATGAAAGTCGAGGTTGGTGGATTTTTAGTTCAACCTATCGAGTTGTGTCAGGTTCGAGTAGTAATAGCATGTCGAACTTAGTTTATAGGGCTGCAAACTAAGTGAAAAAGGTGCATTGGTTTGGCGTTGTAGCATTATTAACGCTTGCGATAGGTTGTTATTGGTGGATAAAAGCAACGCCAGCACCATCGGAACAGGCGATAGTGCCAGCTTCGCCAACCCAAGCACCCGATTTCCCTCAGGCTCAAAACGTCAGTCCACCGCCTGCGGTCAGGGTGAAGGAAGAGCAAACCGTGGCGCTTTCTGAACAATTTTCGTTTGTTGCCAAAGCTTATGCCGAAGAGCTGAATTATCCAGCCTATTCGCAGCCGTTGACGCTGGCGATGACGCAAACTGCCGAATTTATTCCTCAGCAATTGCCACTTGAAGGCGGTGGCGCTGTTTCTCTTGCGCCTGACAAATACCGATTTAGTCAGCCTGAGCTGATTACTGCGGAGCTAATTGCCACGAACATTACGTTGAATGATGTCTCAGTGAGTTTGCGTAATGAATGGACAGGGCAACAATTATGGCAACAAGGTCTGCAGCCGCAAGATGGACGTTGGCTAATTCAAATTAAACCGGCCAAAAACTGGGATGGCCAGTTAGAACTTGCCGTCACATTCCATGCCCGAGGTGAACAACAAACGCTTAGAACTGGCATCGAATATAGCCAGCCGGTCGCTTGGATCCTGGCTGTCGACGATAGTTATGGCGAGGGTGCTGATCTCGTGTTGCCGTTGCAGATGGACATACTCGAAGCCGGAGATTATCGGATCCGGGCGCATTTGTTGAATCAAACGGGTGAGCCATTGGCAGCGTTGGTGCAAGAAAAGAGATTGGACCGGGGAAAGCAGACATTTGAGCTGAGGGCATTTAAAGCTGTTTTACAGCAAGCCAAGGGCGATCTGCGCTTAACTGCTTTTGTGGTCGAAAAAAGGCCGTCAAAACCAGGTGATCTCACACGCTACGGTGCCTCGAAACAATCAGACTTTTTAATCCCAGCATTTGATATCGGCCAATTGTCAGATGAACCGGCTGCAATCAGTGAGGAAGAACAGCAACGACTCGAGTTTTTGCAAAAGATGGGCAGCCAGTGAGTTTTAAATTCTTCATACCGAATAAAGCAAAAGGCCACCTCGCGGTGGCCTTTTAGTTTGTGGTGGAGCTGGGGGGATTTGAACCCCCGTCCGAAAAACCTACGTCTTCAGTACTACATGCTTATCCATTCATTTAGTTAACCCTAGGAGCGCCGAATGGCAGGCTATCGTTGGGCGAGTCCGATTGGTTTTAGCATCTTGGCTCCGGACAAAGCCGCCATGCGATCCTGTTAGGGGTGATCTCCCAAAATCCCGGCTTACAGGCATGCGCGGGGGGGAGAGCATCTACTGCTTATTAGGCAGCGATTGCGTAAGTTTCGTCGTTTGCGACTACTTTTTTGCGGCTTTTTACGAGGCCAACCGCCCCTCGGCATGCACTTAGGAGTTCGTGAATCCCGTCGAATCCAGTATCAGCCCCGAATTCTTGGTGAAGTGAACACTTCAGTTGCGAAAAACATTGTACGCTGACAACTGGCACACAGCAAGCAATCAATTGGTTGGCTTGAGTCTAGTTGACTGACAATTAACCGATTTCTGATTTAGCGCTTGGTGTGCTTCATCATCCGTTCTTTTTCACGTGACCAATCTCTGTCTTTGATATCGTCGCGTTTATCGAATTCACGTTTACCCTTAGCGAGATAGAATTCAAGTTTCACCCATGGGCCTTTCCAATACAGTGAGGTGGCAACCATGGTATAGCCATCGCGTTCTTTGGCGCCAATCAATTTATTGATTTCGCGCTTATTGAGCAGTAACTTTCTGGACCGTTCCGGATCGCAGACTACATGCGAAGAGGCGCTATTGAGTGGTTGGATGACCGAGCCGAACAAATAAGCTTCACCATCTTTGATAATGACGTAAGAGTCGGCAATATTGGCTTTGCCTTGGCGGATACTTTTGATTTCCCACCCTTGCAACGCCATGCCGCCTTCGAATCTATCTTGTAAAAAATATTCGTGACGAGCCTTGCGATTGACTGCGATGGTGCCACCTTGATTATTTGAATTTTTTTTCTTACTCATGCTAACTCAATGCTGCCTTAGATGCCTTGGCGGCTTTTTAACTCGAAACTTGTGACAGGAGCTGGATCTGATACAATCGCCGTCCTGATTCAGGGGAGTGAGTATGCCACAAATCGAACGAAGCGCGTTGGTTTTTTATAGTTGTCAACAGATGTTTGATCTCGTCAATGATGTGCCTTCATATCCGCAGTTTTTACCTGGATGTAGTGGTTCATCTGTTGTATCTCAGGTCGATAACGTGCAGACAGCATGCCTTGAGGTCAGCAAACTGGGTATCAAGCAAAGTTTTACCACGAAAAATACCCTCACTGCCCCTACGCAAATTGCGATGCAGCTGGTTGATGGTCCATTTAAATTTTTGCGCGGTGGCTGGACTTTTCAGCCGTTAAACGACCAAGCCTGTAAGGTTATTTTGGCGCTAGAGTTTGAGTTTTCCAGTAAATTAGTTGAGTTCGCTTTTGGTAAAATCTTTAATGAATTGACGGCCGCAATGGTGCAAGCTTTTACCGAGCGAGCAAAAAAAGTATACGGAGCCCAGCATGGCTGAACAGATGAATGTAGAAGTCGTCTACGCGCTACCCAAACGACAATCTTTATTAACAGTGAATGTCCCTGTTGGCAGTACCGCCCGGCAAGCCATTGAACGCTCAGGCATCTTAACGACTTATCCCGAGATTGATCTTGCGGTCAATAAAATTGGTGTTTGGAGTCGCACCGTGAAGCTCGATGAGGTGTTGCAGGCCGGTGATCGCGTTGAAATTTACCGTCCGCTGATTGCAGATCCGAAAGATATGCGTAAAAAGCGTGCGGAAAAAGCCAAAGAAGAAGGCCGTGCCGATAAAGTGACTGGTGGGCGTGTGCAAGAGCGGGGAGAGTGATACTTTTTAAAGGCTTTAGGCTTTAGCTTGCTTTAAATGCTTTTAAATTCACGCACTCGATAAAAACAAACTGCCGTAAGTGATTGACCCGAATTTTCTGCGCAGTGAAATAAGCGTATTTAAAAACGGGTCAATATCAAGGATTCGGTGCAGTGTTATTGATCTAACGGGATATTGAAATCTTTTGGCATTTCAAAATCACCAGTCATTTTGACCAACTTGCCATTTGAAAAATTCAGCACTAATTGTTTTTCGAAATTCTCACCACGACCGCCTTTTAAAGCATAAAAATAGTGCCAGATATCATCATCAAAACTATTTTCAGCAACAGGATTTCCCAAAACGAATTGCACCTGCTCTTTGGTCATATTAACGCGCAGTTTTTCAATATCTTTTTGTTCGAGAAAGTTGCCTTGTGGCACGTCAATCCGATAAATCCAACTAGAACATGCAGTTACTGAAAAAGTACAACAGATTGCAAGGCACCAAATACGGAATGATTTCAAAGTTACAGCAGCCATAATTCTCTTCTATGTTCACGTGATGCCTGCATCATACCGCAAGCTGAGGATAAGATTAACCCCTCCTCAGACCTAAGGTGTACATAAAAGTTCGCGAGCATTGGCAATTGCGTGAGCACTGACGTTTTCTCCTGCCAATAATCGGGCAATTTCATGCACGCGTTCGTCGTCTGTGAGTAACCGCATCCTTGTTTCGGTATGGATGCCGTCGGTGTATTTTTCCACAAACATCTGTTGATGACCTTGGCTGGCGACTTGTGGTAAATGGGTGACGCAAATGAGCTGCGTAGTATTACCCAGCTGACGAAGTAAACGTCCCACACCGGCGGCAACAGGTCCGCTGATCCCGACATCAACCTCGTCAAAAATTAAGGTCGGGGTGGTTACTTTATCCGCCAAAATGACCTGCACCGCTAAACTAATTCGCGACAACTCGCCGCCAGAAGCGACTTTGTGCATCGCTTGCAGCGGTTGGCCCGGATTGGTACTGACCATAAATTCAACATGATCAATCCCTAAAGCATTGGCTTTTTCCAGCGGTAACGGCATCACTTCAATAAAGAATCGAGCATTGTGCATACTGAGCTCTGCCATGCTTGCGACAATCTTTTGGCCTAATTCTAAAGCAGCTTGCTGGCGGCAAGCGCTAAGTTCGGCGGCCGACTCGCTATATTGGCGAGCCGCTTGTTGAATTGCCAATTCAAGTTCTGATAACCGTTCGTCATCACCCGCTAATGCAGTTAATTGTTGACTCAAGTTTTGATGATGTAACGCAAGTTGGCTGTAAGGCACTTGGTGTTTTCGGCTCAGAGACACCCATTGCCCGAGTCTAGAATCCACTTCTGCGAGTCGTTCAGGATCGACTTCAATATGTTCGGCATACCGACGCAATTCGCGCGAGGCTTCTTCGACTTGGACTAAGGCTTCTTGTAGCATCTGATCAATAGGTTGCAATTTAGGATCGAGGGCTAAACTTTCGCTCACTTCATGACAAGCCTGCTTCAGCAGACTATAGGCATTGCCTTCTTCCTGTTCAAACAACAATTGCAGGCTGAGTTGACTACTGCTGATCAATCCTGAGCTATGACTTAAGCGTTGATGTTCGGTTTCAAGCTCATCATATTCGTCTAAACCCGGTGCAAACTGATCAAGCTCTGCGACCTGGTACTCCAAGAGTTGGCGTTGCGCTTCTCGTTGTTGCTGATTTTGTTGTAAGCTTTGATATTCTTGGCGCAGCGTCTGCCATTGCTTCCAATGCGTTTTAGTTTGATTTAATAAATCGGGCGCTGCTGCAAAAGCATCCAGCAGTTGTCTTTGATAGTCAGATTTTAGTAACAGCTGGTGGGCGTGTTGGCCATGGATGCTCAGTAAATGTTGACCCAGCGCTTTGAGTTGTTGAGCAGGGACTTGTACGCCGTTGATGTAGCCGCGTGAGCGACCTTCAGCACCAATGACTCTGCGGATGATGCACTCATGTCCCATGGCTAAATCTTGTTCTTGCAACCATTGTTGCGCGCCAGTCAGATTGCTGATATCAAAAGTTGCAACGAGATCGGCTTTCTCAGCTCCTGGCCTAACCGCCATGCCATCTGCACGCTCTCCTAAGCATAATGACAATGCATCTAAGGAGATGGATTTCCCCGCACCGGTTTCACCGGTAATTGTGGTCATCCCGGGTTTCCATTCGATTTCTAATGCACGCACGATTGCAAAATTGCTGATATGAAGATGAGTTAACATAGGAGTCCCTTGCGAGTCACTGATGACTGTTAATTTATACAGTGTTTTAAGTGATCGCAAGAGCTGGATGAAAATTTTCAAGCCATGCTGAATATTCAGCGCAGGCGCTCTGAAAATAGCTGTTGTAAATCAGTGAATTAATAGAGCTTCGAACCCCAACCTAGTTTGTTTCTCAGCACATGATAATAGCTGTAGCCAGGAGGATGCACGAGTTTTAAGGGTTTAGGATGCTTGCGGATCACGATTTCATCGCCGGGCATGACGGCTAAAATGACGTGGCTATCACAGCTGATCTGTAAATGCGCATCATTACTTGGGGCGACTTTCAGGCGGATTTCGCTGGTGCCTGAAACGACGAGCGGTCTTGAACTTAATGTGTGCGGAAACATTGGCACCAAGCACATCGCATCTAATTCTGGCGTTAAAATAGGCCCGCCGCCAGACAGTGAATATGCGGTAGAGCCGGTCGGCGTCGAGACAATTAAGCCATCGGAACGTTGGCTATAAACAAATTCACCGTTAATGTAAGCCTCAAATTCAATCATATGCGCGACTTTATCGGCATGCAGGACGGCTTCATTCACAGCGCTATTACTGCTTTTGATCTGATTGTTTCTGAGCACTTCAATTTCGAGTAGGTTGCGCTGTTCAGGGACAAAATTGCCTGTGAGGACTTCCGCGAGAGGCACTTGAAAACTTTCGGGCGAAAGATCGGTTAAAAAGCCTAAATTGCCGCGGTTTACACCGAGCACAGCAACGCCAAATCTGGCCAAAACCCGCGCCGCACCCAGCATATTGCCATCACCACCCACCACAATGGCTAAATCACAATTTTTCCCCAGATCAACCAAATCAACAGCCTGAACATCGTCAACCCCCAGTGAGTTGGCGACGCGTTCTTCAACCAAAATATCGACAGGGTATTTTTTTAGAAAATGATACAGGCTTACCAGAGTGTGATTAGCCCCTTGGTGATTGGGTTTGCCGATGAGGCCAATGGTGCGAAAACTGGGAGTCATACAGGGCCATCCACAGATAAGTTATTGCCGAGTATACAAACACCGAAAGCCAAGTACTAGTAGCCAAAGCGAGCCTGATTGATTAAAACAGATCAACAGTTGATTTTTTTGACAATGCCCCCACTATAGTGAGGTCGATTTCCAGAGGGTGTGGCATGACTGCAGCTTTAAGCCGTTCCGATGTCATCTTAAAAATTATCGTTGAACAATATCTTGCCGATGGCGCGCCAGTTTCTTCGAAGTTTATTTCGGAGCTGGGTTGTTTGCAGGTCAGTTCTGCCACAGTGCGCAATACCATGGTGCAATTAGAACACCTTGGATTGATTAAATCACCGCACACCTCCGCTGGCCGCATTCCAACAACCCAAGGCATTCGTTTTTTTATCGATAAGATGCTCCAGCTAGAGCCTATTCCTGC
>JACCDH011059250.1_pt1 | contig 17379 bp, 11 predicted proteins | sample 7442481 | NCBI WGS metagenome assembly JACCDH01 (sample SAMN15323433, study PRJNA562643) | freshwater metagenome | isolation source: river surface water | place: USA:Blue River Watershed | collected 2017-08-15
AATAATAGTTTCAATACCTGCTCTCATTGCAGCTAGAGCTTTTTCTTTGATACCACCGACAGGAAGGACTTTTCCTGTAAGTGTAATCTCCCCAGTCATCGCAATGTCTTTACTAATGTATGAATTCGTCAGTAATGATGTAATCACTGTCGCAAGAGTGATCCCTGCGGATGGCCCATCTTTTGGAATTGCACCGGCCGGTAAATGAATATGGATTTCATTTTCTTCAAAAACCTTATCATCAATACCTAGCTCGCGTGCGTGACTTCTAATAAATCCCATTGCTGCATGGGCCGACTCTTTCATAACGTCACCTAGCTGGCCAGTCAGAGTAATCCCACGACCTTTCATCTTCGTGGCTTCAATATGAAGAATTTCTCCACCCGCTGCAGTCCAAGCTAGACCTGTGGCAACTCCAATTTCATCGAACTCGTTTGAGTCTTCACGTGAGTAAAGGGCCGGTCCAAGTAGTTCCTCAACTGCATTTGATAGGATATGCGTTTTGCTATGGTGACCTGAAGCAATCTTTTTCGCCACTTTTCTACATAGAGCACCGACTTGTCTTTCTAGATTTCTAAGTCCAGCTTCTCTTGTGTAACCTGAAATAACTGTTTCGATCCCGTCATCATGAAATTCGATGTGTTCGTCTGTAATACCATGCTCATCCATTTGTTTTGGAATGAGGTACTTCTTAGAGATTTGAACTTTTTCTTCTTGTGTATAACCAGCAAGGTTAATTATTTCCATTCTGTCGCGAAGTGGACCTGGAATTTGTTCAAGAACGTTCGCAGTGGCGATGAACATGATTTTGGAAAGATCATAGTTCAAGTTAAGGTAGTTATCTCTGAAAGTGCAGTTTTGCTCAGGATCTAAGACCTCAAGCATCGCCGATGCTGGATCTCCTTTGAAGTCAGATCCCAACTTATCAATCTCATCTAGTAGAATGATCGGATTGATGGTTTTACATTGTTTCATCGCTTGGATGAATCTCCCAGGCATTGCACCAACGTAGGTTCGACGATGACCACGAATCTCTGATTCATCCTTAACCCCACCTAGTGAGATCCTAACAAATTCACGACCTGTGGCCTTGGCAATAGATTTTCCAAGAGACGTTTTTCCTACACCTGGAGGACCAGAGAAACAAAGGATAGGACCCTTGGCTGCTCCACCCTTTAAGGTTCTCACCGCTAGATATTCAATAATTCTTTCTTTCACTTTTTCAAGGTCAAAATGGTCTTCATCCAGTACATCTTTGGCAAACTGCAAATCTGTTACTTCCTTTGATTCTTCCGACCAAGGTAAGTCCACGACCCATTCCAGATAGCTTCGAAGAATGCTCGCCTCAGAAGAATCTGGATGCATCCTTTCGAGCCTTCCGATTTGTTTCATCGTTTCTTTTTCTGCTTCCGGCGGAAGATTTTTCGCTACTAGTTTTTCTCTGATCTCTGCGAATTCATCATTCTTCTCAGATGAATCATCGTTCAGTTCTTGTTTCATTGCTTTTATTTGTTCACGCAAAAAGAAGTCTTTTTGTGACTTCGCGAGATCATCTTTATTATTAGTTTTAAATTTCGCTTGCTGTGATAAAACTTCAAGCTCTTTGACTAAAATTTGGTTGATGTGTCCCAATCTTTCTACCGGATCTAGAATTTCTAAAACAGTTTGAGCATCTGAAACTCTGAGGTTTAAGTTCGATGCTACTAAGTCGGCCAGTCGACCCGGCTCTTGTATGTCTTCGAGAACCATAAGAATATCTGGGGAGAGAACTTTTCCAAGGGAGATTACTTTTTCGAGGTTCTCTTTCACCGTTCGAGTAAGAGCTTCGATTGTAGACTGAGAAGCTGTAACTTGTTGAGTTTCAACTTTAGTGACTTTAACTTGATAGTACGGCTCTGTTGCTGTGAATTCAGTAATTCTTGCCTTGGCCAATCCCTGAATGAGAATCTTAATTCTTCCATCCGGAAGTTTTCTCATCCTCATGATCATGGCAACTGTTCCAAGTTCGTAGATTTCTGAAGGAGTAGGACTTTCTGCGCTAATATCTTTTTGAGAGGCGAGAAGAATTAATCGATCAGTGTTATTCAAAGCTTCTTCAACTGCCTTTATTGAAGTTTCACGTCCAACGAAAAGTGGTAAAATCATAAACGGATATACCACAAGATCTCTTACAGGCAGGAGAGGGAGTGTGTCTTTGAATTCGATTGCTTCACCCTCATAATTAGTAACCATACTTTTTACTCCTCAGCGTAGTTCTGATTCTTCAATAATCTCTAGAAGCTGATTCGGATTTTTGGCAAGACGCTTTAAAGGTATTTGATGTAAAATGAATAAAATATTGAAATTTTGCAATTCAATACATGCTTTATTTGCTATGTTTTTCGAATGAAATTAGTTTAATTTCGCAAATTTTCAATAGCTTAAAATAGACAACGAAAAGGTTCAATTATATGGGTGACTCAATTGGTTTAGTTATTCTCGCTGCTGGTAAAGGTACCAGGATGAAAATTGAAACTCCGAAAGCTCTTGCGAAAACAGCAGGAAAAACACTACTCGATTATGTCATTGATGCCTCTTTAGATTTTGTAAAGTTTCATTCACTAAAAGCAGAAATTGGTCTCGTCATTGGACACAAAAAAGAACTGCTAGAAGAATGGATTGATCAGCACCCAGAAAAAAACAAACTTAAAACGGCATGGCAGAAAGAACAAAATGGAACTGCGGATGCTTTGAAAGCATGCTTCAATGATCTTCCTCATTTTTGGGATTTTGAATATACCATGATTGCATGTGCTGATACTCCAATGATCCAGTCTTCTGAGTTCATCAAACTCTTCGAAGAGCTTAAGTCCCATCCTGAACTTGTTGGAGTTGCTGCTACGTTTGAAACACAAAATCCAAAGGGCTACGGAAGAATTATTCATGGAAAGAAGGGGTTTAATATTGTCGAGGAGAAAGATGCCTCCGATGAACAAAGAGCTATCAAAGAAGTGAATTCAGGTTTTTATATTCTTAAAACATCTCACGTGAAAGACACTCTGAAGTCTATCAATAACAATAATAAGTCTGGTGAATTCTATTTAACTGATCTTTTTCAAGATAAGTATCCAGTTAAGGCCATCAAATTTCCTTCAGAAATTCCTTTCCTTGGAATTAATACCATGGAGCAGTTGTCACAAGTAACGACACTACTGCGTGACAGAAAAGTAAGACAGTTAATGCTTGATGGAGTCGAGTTTTATAATCCACAATCAATTCACATTGATCACGATGTAAAAATCGGTCTGGGGGCTGTCATCTTCCCAAATGTAACACTATTGGGAAAAACGTTTATAGGTGAGAAGGTTGTGATTGAGTCTGGATCATTCATTAAAGATAGTGAAGTCCGCAGTGGGGCCGAAATTCTTGCCAATAGTTACTTAGAGGGTGCTCTCGTTCATGAAGAGGCAACAATTGGTCCCATGGCCCGTTTACGACCAGGAGCTGACATTGGTCCTGAGGCAAAGATTGGAAACTTTGTTGAAGTGAAAAAATCAAAACTTTTTAAAGGGGTTAAGGTCTCTCACTTGAGCTATGTGGGTGATGCTGAAATTGGTGAAAATTCTAACATTGGGTGTGGCTTTATTACTTGTAACTACGATGGTGCAAATAAGCATAAAACCAAAATCGGTAGTAATACCTTCGTCGGATCAGATTGCCAAATGATTGCTCCTATTGAAATCGGGAATGACGCATTCATAGCTGCAGGGTCAACTATTACAAAAAGTGTTCCAGACGGTGGTTTCGGGATAGCTCGTGCAACCCAGGTGGTAAAAGAGGGTGCGGCCAAGCGTTTTATAAAAACGAAAAAGTCGTAAGGAACTACGCGTAAGGCTAGTAAGATCTTCTTCAAAATGATAGATTGTGAGTCTTAAGTTTCACTCTCATTTTGGAGATTTTATGTGCGGAATCGTTGGTTATTCTGGTCCTAATAATTCAGTAAATCCGATTATTGAAGGTCTTTCGCGACTCGAGTACCGAGGCTACGATTCAGCAGGCATCTGTCTCAAGATTAATAATGAACTCCACATTCTCAAAAAAGAAGGCAAGCTTGATAATTTAAAAGAGCTCCTTCAAACAGAAAAACCATTTTCAAACACTGGTATTGGGCACACTCGCTGGGCGACTCATGGAGCTGTTACGGCCGACAATGCTCATCCGCATGGTAACGATATTTTTGCCGTCGTTCACAACGGAATTATTGAAAACGCGGGAGCTTTAAAAAAAGATCTTCTGGCCGAAGGGTTTCAGTTTAAGTCTCAAACTGATTCTGAAGTGTTCCTGGTTCTTCTGACTAAATTTTTTAAGCAAACTGGTAATACACTTCAGTCGATTTCAAAAGCATTCTCGTCTTTAACCGGAAACTCTGCGTTTGTGATTATGGAGAAAGCATCTGATAAGCTCTATGCTTTGAAGCGCTCAGCTCCACTTGTTGTTGGTGAGAATAAAGATTCTCGCGAAGCTTTTGTTTCTTCTGATCCGTTTGCTCTCGTAGGTTTTGCTCCAAGAATTTACTTCCCACAAGATGGCGTAATTTGTGAAAGTATTATTTCCACGTCTGACGTCACAATGAAATTTTATGAACTCGATTTGACTCCATCGAATCGTTATAAGTTTCAAAGTAATTCTATGTCCATGGACACGACAACAAAGGGACCTTATGAGCACTACATGCTTAAAGAAATCCATGAGCAGCCAGCACTCATTGATAAGCTTGCGGCATTTTACATCAAGAATGAAGGACGTAAAGATCTTGATGAGCTGAAAGGTTTTAAAACCGAGGGATGGCACCTCACTGCTTGCGGAACAGCTTGGCATGCGGGATTGGTGATTAAAAATTACTTTGAACAGATTAACCGTCAGCGCGCATCAGTGGATATCGCTTCTGAGTTTAGATACAAAAATCCAATTTTGAATAAAGGTGAGATAGGATTATTCATTTCTCAATCTGGAGAAACTGCCGATACGTTGGCCTGCCAGGAGTTATGTAAAGAAAAAGGTATTCCAACATATTCAATTGTGAATGTTGAGGGCTCTACGCTTTTTAGAAATGCTGACAAAAACTTTCTCATCCACGCAGGAGTAGAGATTGGAGTCGCTTCAACCAAAGCGTTTACTCTACAGGCCTTGACTGGCTTTCTCATGAGTCGAGCGATGGAGGGGACTTTGGATGATCCAAAACTCTTCACAGAAATTCAGCTTCTTTCTAATAGAATCGCTGAGCTTTGTTCGCATGCTGACTCCATCAAAAGTGTTGCGGAAAAAATTTATACAAAAAAAGGATTTATTTTCACTGGCCGTGGAAGATATTTTCCGATTGCTTTCGAAGGAGCCTTGAAGCTCAAAGAGATCGCCTATGTTCACGCAGAGGGGTATGCAGCGGGTGAGCTTAAGCATGGGCCTATTGCACTCATTGATGAAAACATCGTGAACATTGCGATTGTCGGTCCCGAGCTTCTTGAGAAGACTATTTCCAATGTTGAAGAAGTGAAGGCCCGTCGCGGAATTATTGTGGTCGTTGGCCCAGAAAAGAATCCAGAAGTGGAGCACTTAGCTGATGCTTATATTCCGTTAAATTTCGAAGGTCTTCCTAATCTAAGTCCACTTTATGTAAACGTGGCTTTGCAATTTCTTTCTTATCATATCGCCAAATTGAAAGGCACAGATATCGATAAACCAAGGAATCTTGCGAAATCCGTTACGGTAGAATAATGAATTTAAACTTTCTCAATGAATCTCAAAAACAAGCAGTACTCATGACCGATGGACCGGTCATGATTCTTGCTGGTGCTGGCTCAGGGAAGACGAGAACGCTCGTCGCTCGTATTCAGTATCTTTTGGAAGAAAAAAATATTAGCCCCTTTCAAATCCTCGCCGTCACTTTTTCAAACAAAGCTGCGCGCGAAATGCGTGAAAGACTTGCTGTGAATACCCAGATAAATGTGGGTTCACTGAATGTAACAACATTTCATGCCTTCTGTTCAAGAGTTTTAAGATTCGAAGCCACTTATTTAGGTCTCAGTAAAAATTTTACGATCTATGACGATGGCGAATCTCAATCGATCATTAAGGCCATTTTAAATAAACGCGGAATCAATCAGAAAGAACTTTCTCCTTACACGGTGGCAGCTTTTATTGATGGGTTAAAAAATCTAGGTTACTACATTGGTTTAACCAGAAACGCAGAAGTTGAAAAATACGCAGAAGATAAAAGACTTTTTGATATCTTCCTAGAGTACGAAGCAGAATTGCACAGAAGTAATGCAGTGGACTTCGGAGGACTTATCACAGGCGTTTTAAATCTATTTAAAACCTACCCAGAGGTATTGCAGAAGTACCAACAAAAATTTAAGTATGTGCTCGTGGATGAGTATCAAGATACAAACCGCGCCCAGTTTGAACTAATCCTGAAACTCAGCCAACTCACCCGTAATATCTGTGTCGTTGGTGATGAAGACCAGTCTATCTATTCATGGCGTGGAGCTGATATAAGAAATATTCTAGACTACGAAACTGTCTTCCCTGAAGCGAAATTAATTAAGTTAGAGCAAAACTACCGATCATCCAAAAAAATTATTGAAGCAGCCTCTGAAGTTATTTCCCGCAACGTTGCAAGAAAGGGCAAACAGATGTGGACCAATAACGATGATGGTGAAGAAATAAGAATATTTGAATGCCGTGATGATAAAGCAGAAGCAGAACTTGTTGGACTTGAAATTAAAAAGCTCCATCAAGCTGGAGTTTCATTAAAAGATATTGCTGTTTTTTACAGAAATAATGCTCACTCAAGAACAATTGAAGATGCTCTTAGAAAAGAAAAATTTCCATACCGAGTAGTGGCCGGGATCAAGTTTTATGACCGTAAAGAGGTCAAGGACATGATTTCCTACATGCGAGTTGTTGTTAATAAAAAAGACTCACTTGCCCTTACTCGTATTATCAATACCCCTGCCCGTGGGGTTGGGGCCACATCCCTTAGAAAGCTAGAGGATGAAGCAGTCAGACTTCAGCTTTCGTTATTTGAGCTACTTGAAAAAATTGTCGAAGCACCCACGGAATTTAAACACCTTTCTCTTTCTGGAAAAATTCAGAGTGCCGTTTACCAGCTAGTGCAACTTATCCAAGAAGTTCAGGTTTTTGAAACTCAAAACCACTCACCTACTTCTAGTTACGAGAAGCTTTTGAATGAGTCGGGTTATTATGAAGTCCTAAAAGCAGATAAGAGTTACGAAGGAGCTGCTCGTCTTGAAAACCTAGAGGAGCTCATGAGTGCAATTAAACAGTTTGAAGAATCTGAAGATGAACCAAATCTTACAAAATTTCTTGAAGCTATCACACTTGATACAACAGTCGCTGAAGACGGCTCGACTGACCAGATCTCTTTAATGACTGTCCATGGTTCAAAAGGCCTTGAATATCCATATGTGTTTTTAATTGGAATTGAAGAAAATATTTTTCCCTCTTATCGAAGTTTAGAACTTGGTCCTACGGCCGTAGAAGAGGAGCGCCGTCTATTTTATGTTGCGATGACAAGGGCGATGAAACAGTTAACTATAACTTTCGCTCAAGGCCGACTATTGTGGGGAAGTCTTAAATTTAATGGTCCAAGCCAATTTCTTCATGAAATTCCATCACAATACTACAAGTGGAACTTCTATCAGACAGGATCGAAACGGTCCCAGTTTGATAGTTCTCCGTCTTACGATGATTTTGATCAAAGTGTGTCTTCGCAAGCTGACGACACTATCTTTCATCGTGAAAAAGTTTACCAGACTAAGCGGCCTGTTCTTACATCATCAAACTACCCATCAGGTAGCAAAATTATTCATGCGCTATATGGCGAAGGAACTATTTTAGAAAGCGAAGGGATGGGGCAAGACGAAAAAGTTACAATTCAGTTTAGGGACGGTATTAGAAAGAAGTTTATGGTTAAATTTGCTCCCTTACAGAAAGTCTAATTTTTAAGATGCGACCAGTCAGAAGTATCTGAAATGTTTGCATCTGAAATATGGAATTTCGTTGTATGATGCTAATGTCCTTTTGGTCGAACCTTATATCAGAAATACTGAAAAAGTTGTTATGTTTAAAATGCGTTTTTCTTTAAAAGTGTTAGCTTTTTTTTGGGTAGGTCTACTATTTGTCATTGCTATCCTACTTTACAATGCTTATTCCAAGCTTCGGCCAGAAACTTTCATTGCGCTTTTAACAGAGCAAGTTCAAAAAAATTATCCGGGAGCTAAGCTAAAGGTAGGAAAAGTCTCATACAGGTTTTCTTTAGATTTTAATTTGAACTTACAGCAAATTGATCTTCGTCGATCGGACAAACTGTTAGGCAGCATTGGCGAAGTGGAATTAAAGGTTCCTTGGTGGCTCCTGCTCTTTAGTAAAGGAAATGCTCAGATCAATCTTACAAACCTGGACTTGTATGTTGATCATGAAGAGAAAGTGAAAAATCAGGAAGTCGCAAGTAGTGGAGTAGGGACTTCTCAAGTCATCAAGATTAATGTTCCCTCTTATTTGGTAGATGCCAAGTTCACAGTTCGTGCTAAAGATATATCTGTGAGGGATATTCATTCTTCCAGAAGATACTTCGTCGTTTCTAAATTACTCGTGCGAGAATTTCAGTATGGCAAAAATTCTGCCTTTGAATTGAACATTCCTATAACGATAAAACACAATGGTGCTCAGTACAGTTCAGATCTGTGGTTATTTGGTGACTTGACTCCAAACATGAAGCGCTGGGATCTAAACTATAGAGGCGAGGTTCGAAGCAAGGACTCAAGTGATAAGTTTCTTTTGGATGATTTAGCATTAGATGGAAAAGCCTTCTTTTCTCCGACAACTTTGTCTATGGGATCAAATATTAAACTCCTGGTAGATAAATCAGTCATCGGCATTGGAGATTTAGAGGCCAATAAAGATAAGCTCTCTTTTCAGTTAAACGCTACAAAGTTTCCAGTTCATTACTTTAGCTTTCTTTATACTGAGATCAAGAACCCGTATCTCAAGAATTTAGAAGGACTGGCCGATGGTTCAATAAAATTTAACAAAAATTTTGAAACCTCTGTTGCCGATGTTAGTGGAAAGCTTAGCTTCGAAGGAGATCTCTATCTGTCCGATAAAGATTCAATCGCGGGCAAGTGGCAAATTGGATTTCAAAATTCAAGATGGGATATTTCATTTATTAGTCCCAAGGGAGAGGCAAGTTTTTTTCGAAGATCTGTTGTAGATATGGAAAGAAACTTAGTCACTCAATACAGCGAAGAGCTTGGATTTTCAGGACTGGATTTGAACGGAACACTTTCTCCAGCAATACCAATTGGGAAATTCATTCAAGAGCTCCCTTCTTCATATTACACAACTACGATCACTTATACGAAGTGTCTTCACGGTGATAAAATCATTGATGGGTCGTTTAAGTATGGTCTCTCGCCCGATCAAAAATTTTATCAAGGTGAATTAAAAGATGAGAAGTCTTACCTTAAGGTCGCTTACTCTGGAAAAGGAAGCTCTAACTCAATTGATATAAATCTTTCAAAATTCAATTTCAATTCAAGTGTTTCTATACTTTCTCCTTTCTTCATGGCCAATGATTCAATCACTACTGGTAAGGTTGAAGGTCGCTGGAGTGAGAGTTGGGAAACTGGTTTATGGTTAGGAAATTTTGTATCTGAAAATCTGAATTCACCCACAGGATCATTGGCCGATTTTGTTGGCAAGACAGCATTGTTTTTTGATCTTAATTTTAAAGATTATGCAAAACAAACACTTATTTTTTCATTGAAAAACAATACTCTCAATTTAGATTCCTTAATTTTGGATGGCCCGCAGCTTGTAAAAATTAATGGTTCTCTAAGCACAAAGCAAAAGTCATTTTTGACCGCGAACTATCCTAAGAAGAGACTCAAGCCACTGCGGAAAGAAATCACAGATACGTATTGGATTAGAAAGGATGAAATATGACCGATACCTACAGACCTATCATCTGGAAAGACGAAAAACTATTTCTTCTTGATCAGAGACTTCTACCACAGTCAGAGGTCTTTGTTGAAATCAACAACCTCAAGAGCTGTGCTGATGCTATAACCCAAATGATTGTTCGTGGGGCTCCATGTATTGGATTCTCAGCAATTTTCGGTATGGCATTATGGATGAAATCTCAAGCTAAGGTAACTGTCGAAAGTTGTCGATCTGCTTGTGATGAAATGATTAGTGCAAGACCTACGGCAGTCAATCTTTCATTTGAAGTGAATCGTTGTTTCGAGCTAATGAAATCAGAAATAGTGGAAGGTAATTCTACTAATCATATCTACCAAAAGTTAGTCTCTTTCGGAGAGGCACAAATCCAGGCAAGCCAAGAAAAGAATACGTCAATGGCCCAAATTGCTTGTGAAGAATTAACGAGTCGTGTGGGAAATAAGAAATGGCGTCTGATGACCCATTGTAATACAGGATTTCTTGCTTGTGGAAGTATCGGAACTGCTCTCGGAGTTATTTCTCACGCCCATAAGCTTGGTAAAATTGAGCATGTGATTGCAGATGAAACTCGCCCATATCTCCAAGGTAGCCGTTTAACAGCTTTTGAACTATCAAAAGAAAACATACCCTTTAGCATCGTCGTTGAAGGCGCAGCTTCCTATATTCTGTCACAGAACAAAGTGGATGCTATTTTTGTAGGTGCAGATAGAATCGCTGCGAACGGAGATACTGCAAATAAAGTTGGAACGGCGACACTCGCAATTGTTGCGAAATACTATAACATTCCTTTTTATGTGGTTGCTCCTCTCAGTTCGTTTGATGTTTCGATCCCGAATGGGAAACATATTGAAATAGAAATGAGACCAATGGAAGAGATTACCGAATTAAAAGGTATAAAGCTCGCTCCCGCAAATGCCAACTCTATTAATCCTAGTTTTGATGTCACCGACCACCAACTAATTACAGGTATTATTTGTGAGAAAGGTTTTATAAATCCTAAAAATGCGGGCGAATTGATAAAAGTAGTAAACTTATGATTAAAGACATTAGAGCATCGATTGATATTGGATCTAATAGTGTGCTTCTTCTTATTGGAGACCTTTCTCATGGGAAGTTAAAAGAGATTTCCAAAAGAAGTGAAGTCACATCACTTGGGAAAGATCTTGATAAGAACAAAGCCTTTCATGAAGATTCGATGAAGGCGACGTATGATGCGATCAAATCTTATGCTGAAGAATGTGATAAGCACGATATCCCTCGTAATAAAATTATCGCAACGGCAACGGAAGCTGCTAGAGTTGCTGAGAATGCGGTTGATTTTTTTAATAAAATAGAAAATGAAATCGGTATCCAAATCACAGTTATCACCTCCGAAGCTGAAGCCTATTTCTCTGCAAAAGGGATCCTCTTTGATACAAAATTTAAGAGTGATGTCATTACGATAATGGACATTGGTGGAGCTTCAACTGAACTTATCAAGGTTAATACGAAAACGTTCCAGATCATCGAATCGATTAGTATGCCAATTGGGGCAGTACGCTCTACCCAGTGGTTAGACGATGACCTGTTTGTCCAGAATTTACAAAAAGTCTTTCTCGATTTTCGCTTGGAAATTGATAAGTTTCAAACGAAGGAATTATACTGTGTTGCTGGCACAGTGACCTCGCTTGGGAATATGTTTTTACAAAGAAAAGAGTTTATTGAAGACGACGTACACGGGCTTAGCATGAAAGCTGAAGACGTAGAAAGCCTCTTTAAAAAGTTCTCTAACTTTACCCCTGATCTTTTCCTAGAGGAATTCCCTTTTCTACAGAAACGATCAAATAGCATTCGTGGTGGACTTCATCTTGTGTACCACATTATTCACAGGCTACTTGTTAAAGAGTTGACTATTTCAACCTACGGTCTTCGTTTTGGTTCTCTCTTAGAAGGAAAAATCAAAAAGGACTTCATTTATGGAAAAAATTAAGTTCGGTTTTCATTCTGTCATTTTTAAAGAAGGTCTTCCGGCGAATAAGCTGTTTATTGTCAAGAGTGGAGAAGTGCTTTGTTTAAAGTCCGCGAATGATCGCTTAATCCCAATTTTTCTCGCAAAAGAAGGAGATATCTTGGGTGAGAGTGCGATGATGGATAAACTCGATTATACCTATTCTGCAATCTCATTATCACAGGTTGAGGTTTTAGAGATACCTTCTCAAAATTTTGATCAAGTCTTCAAAATGGCGCCAAATTGGTTAAAGGATTTATTAACCACAATGATCACAAGATTTCAAAGCACCTCAAATCTTGTTGCACAAAATAGAATCGTACACCCGCTTGTTATTGATGAAGACCAGTTCACTCCTCAGACCGAAACCGTTCTAAAAAAGCTATTAACTAGTAAAACTGAATGATTCTATTTCGGTGAAGATTGAGAGCGAGTTCAAGAATTTTTGACTGTGCTCTGATACATTCACTACGGTTTGAAGTCAGATCTTTTTGCATGATATCGAAAGCTTTCATCGCTTGTTCTCTTGAAATTAATGAAAGAGCTCTCCGCTGATTTTTTACATGCACAAGACTTAAAGCAAGTCCGAGGATGGCCGGTTGAACCTGTGACATTACAGTTTTAAGACATTCTTCACTCAAGTCCCAGATACTTTCAAAGGAAATACAAAGTTCTGTTAATTCTTTAGCGAGGACAGGATTTCTCGTTCTTAGGTTTTTAAGCAAACGGGCCTTATCTCCAGCATCCATTTTTTGAAGAAGTTCTATGACTTGCTTCTTACCATTGATGAAAATTCCATTCTCTGTATTTTTCTGGGACATCTATTCTCCTTCCTGGATTGAGATGCGTGGTTCTTAGATCGACTACTATGATTCTATCTTGGCCTTCTCTTCTTCAAACTTTTGTCTGGCCTTTTCTAGGTACTCACGGTGTTTCATGTCTTGAGTTGCAATCTGTTGTTCGTTGCTAATCTGCTGCTCAGAGAGGCGACTAGACTGAGTCTGCTTCAGATCACTTAGAAGCCGCTCAAATCTCTGAGTCTCCTCTTCAATTTTCTGAGCATATTGATTGCGTACTTTACTCAGTTTTACTTCGGCTTCAGTTTTCTCTTTGCTTATTTGAACATCGTAATCTTTCTTGATTTTATTAATCTCTTTTTCATTCTTTTCTTTTACTTCATTAAGTTCGTTCTCGTAGACGTCTCCCATCTTGCGAAGTTCAAACGACTGGCGCTTAGTCATTGCTTCCTGAGCGTGGGCCATCTTATTTTGCATCGGTGTTACGTCAGACATAAACAACCTTTTCCTTTTCTAAAAGCTAATGCCTTTCATGGCATTATTCATTATCATACTTATGTAACCGGATATCTCACAAGGCAGGCAAAAAATGATTGGTCATATCAATAGAAAGGTTTATATCGTCCAAGGTAAAAGAACTCCTTTTGGTAAGTTCGGAGGTAGTCTAGGAAGTATAACTCCTGTAGATCTTGCAGTTTTGGCCGCGAAGTCTTTACTGGAAGAAACAAAAATCTCTCCCGAGTCTCTTGATCAGGTAATTTTTGCAAACGTTATTCCCTCGACTCCAGATACGTTGTACGCAGGCCGCCACCTTGGCCTGAAATCAGGTCTAAAAATTGAAGCTCCAGGAATTGTTATTAATCGTCTCTGTGGTTCTGGAATTCAGGCCTTAATTGATGGGACACGAATTATTCGCTCAAATGAAGCGGAGGCCATCTTAGTGGCCGGCGCAGAAAATATGACAATGGTACCACATTTAACTTACGGTGCTCGTTTTGGTACAAAGTATGGTGCCTTAAAAACGCAAGATTTACTCCTAGACACTCTCTATGACAAACACGCCCAGACTCCTATGGGGATCACTGCCGAAAATCTTGCCCATGAATTCTCTGTCACCAAAGAGGAGTCTGACACCTATTCATATGAGTCTCATATGAAAGCAAATAAGGCCTATCAAGAAGGCCTTATTCAACCTGAGATAACTCCGATTAAAATCGATAGAATTGATTGCACTAAAGATGAGCATTTAAGAGAGGACGTCTCTCTAGAAGAACTTCGTAAGCTAAAACCAACATTCAAAAAAGATGGAACTGTCACGGCCGGTTCAGCTTCGGGGATCGTAGATGGTGCGTGTGCTCTAATTATTGCATCAGAGGATTATGTTCTTAAGCACAATTTAAAACCGATAGCTGAAATTATTGCGGGTGAAGTGGTGGGTGTAGATCCAACGAAAATGGGAATTGGGCCAGTTCCTGCAATTGCGAAACTTCTCGAAAAACAAAAGATGAAAATCGCCGATATTGATTTCTTTGAGATTAATGAAGCATTTGCACCACAAGTCATCGCTTGCAGAAAGGCGTTAGAGATTGATCCAAAAAAGCTGAATATCTGGGGGGGAGCGGTTGCCTTAGGTCATCCGTTAGGTGCAACAGGTCTTAAAATAACTTTGACCTTAGCACGTCAGTTACAGCATCATCAAAAGACTTATGGTATTTCATCAGCATGTATCGGTGGGGGGCAAGGAATTGCTCTTTTAATTAAAAGCCTATGACTCTCTTAAAAAGTGATTTTGAACAGTTTAAAAGTTGGCTCGACCTGGATATCAATTCGATAGCCTGGGAAGGTCGTTACGCTGATTCTTTCAGTGGTTTTTGGGATTCGTTCTTCAAGGACAAAATTGAACCACTAGAACTTGGTGAAAGGTTCGATTACGCAAAGAAAATCGCAAAATCTGGTCCTTTAATTTCTTGGCTAAATTGGTTATTTGAGAAATTCATCGCTTTTAGCTTTATCCATCAAGGTAAATCTGTTCGTGAGATTGCAATTTTATTTAATTTGGAAGAGAGGTATATTTCAACCATTCTGAGAGATCATCTGATCAAGGTAAATCCTGTTTACGAAGATCTCATCAACGAAAATTTCCAAATCAGCAACGCCAGCTCAAAAAATCTCTTCCTCACTTTTGATCAGCTCACCCCTTTGATAGGAGTCGATGCAAAAACAAAAGGGACCTTTGAAGATGATATCCTTGCTCATATGGAAGTGACCCTTTATCCAGACTGGCCAAACCTCGTGAAAGAACTCCGCAAGGACATTCTCTCTCTAAAGATCGATTTCATAAACTTCAAAAAGCGTATCGCTTTCAAAAAACAAATCCGCTTCATCCAAGAAGTGATTGTATTATTGTTAATTTTAAGTGTGATTGTCTTTGCCCTCAAGAACACTAATAAATGGTACGAAGAATACCTTGTAAATAAGATCACTCTTTTTGAAGCTGATTTTTTCTGGCTTGATAAAACACTTTCTTATCAAGAACAGGATCTACTCGCAAAACAACAAATCGATTTATCTAATAAGGAACTTGAAGAACTCGAAAAAATCGAGGCCCAAACCGTGTTCTCAGACGAAAAGCTTGAGTCTCGTTATGACCCAGAATCAGATGTGGTCGTGCTTGACTCAGTTGATAATGTCCCAAAAAGTTTTGGAGAAGCTGAAACTGAAAAATCTGAATACGAAGAGACTAAGAAAGGTGGTTACCGGGACAGCTCATACGCGGCCTCAAACAAAAAGGCTTATCGAATTCTTATGGCCTCAGTTGATCCTAAATCCATTAAGACAGAAATCCTACCTCTTATCAAAAAGTACGGAATTGCCCAAGTCGATAACGTAAAACCCGGAACACAGATCCCAGGTGGTCTATACTTCAATCTTCACGTACCATCTAAAAGCTTAAAAGATTTTATGACGAAAGTAACAAGCATGGGCCATGCGACCATTTTTGAAAGTCGATCAGAAGGTGGAGATCACGCTGGGAAGAACCGAGTTTTTATTTGGATCAAGTCGATTTAGCTATTTTTCTGATTTTTTTCCTAATATTGTTTCAATAAATCCAATACCACCAATTTCTTCATCCTTACCAATTGCTTTTACGCCAGTTGAATTTTCTGTACTTTTAAGATTTGAAAAAAGAGAAGAGTCTATTTGGCTTTTCTTTAATGCTTGTTCTTCTTTTTTCCAGGCGTTCACATTTCTTCCAGCGCTTGTCGCATTATTATCTTTATCAATCCTGGTTAAATCAAGGTGGCTTGTGATGATATTGTTAAAAAGAACAACCTGGCCAATACGGGCCCTTTCTTCCTTTGAATCTTGAATGACTTCTTTGTAGTTTGCCATAACACTATCATTTGCATCTTTTGAGTTCTTCGAAACTTGTCTTTTGCCGAGCTTCGTATTTATTTCACTTAAAAGAGCAACTTTTTTTGATTCAAACTCTTTGCCTATTTGTTCCTCGAGCCATTTATCATCGTGATTTTTGTATTCATTTAAGATTGTAAAATAGCCGTTATTTTCAAGGTAGGTTTTCAAATCTGCTTCATTGTCTTGCTTAAGCTTTTTTACTCGCGCTACTTCTACTTCACGCTTAATAGTCATTTCAGTTTCAATATTATTCTTGATTTTATCAACGCTCTCAGCTTTCATAAAAAAGTCTTCGCAGTTTGCAAGCTCCGGCGCCTTTTCACACTGATCATACTTATTTTGTGCAAGATCGTCTTTCGTGAGTCCACCTTCGATGATATCCGATGAAGTGTAGTTTGTTAAGTTGTCGATAGACTCATCAGATGGATCTTCGCCAAATAATCGAGTGGGGAGATTACTTGTAAGCATTGTCCCAGCTTTTTTTGGGTCAGCTTCAATTTCTTTAAATATCTCTATTACTTTTTCGGTTGAGCTAATAGCTCCTTTAATTTCGACAAGACGACTCTTAGCTAAACACGAAGCAGCTCCTCTTACACTTTTTTGCTCAACATCCGATTCTGGTTTTTCTAAATCATTTGGTTTTTGTTTTTTGAATTCTTCACACAGCCGAGTAATCATAGACCCACATGTTCCAAAAAAGGAACTCAACTTATCAGTTGGGAATCCAGTCACTCCTGAACCGTTAATGCTCTCAAAAATATCTTTATAAACTGTATCTTTATCATCTGGTTTAGATATTTTCCCAAACTTAGGTTTACCTTCATCTGTGACATCATCAAGACTTATTTTGTCATTAAAACTTTTCCAGTGTTCAGCAAAACTAGTAGGATCTTGATTGTTTGGCGATGTTTTCAATCGAAAGTTTTCAAAGCAGTATCTCGAAATTTCATAAAGCGCATTCTTACTAAGTTGAGTTTTGTATAAGGACACAAATGTTTTTTGATCAACATGCTTTTTTTTATTAAATTTTAACGACTCAAAATATTCTTTGGATTCTTGGTTTTTACGACTAATACCAGTCATTGACTCATACATTTTATCTAGAAGGTATTCTTGAATATCTTTTGAACTCTTACTCTTTACTAATCCGTACTGCTGAAG
>JACCDH010977633.1_pt1 | contig 17374 bp, 17 predicted proteins | sample 7442481 | NCBI WGS metagenome assembly JACCDH01 (sample SAMN15323433, study PRJNA562643) | freshwater metagenome | isolation source: river surface water | place: USA:Blue River Watershed | collected 2017-08-15
ATCAGTATTTAATTTTCCATTTCTGATAGATGTCACTCTGCCTGAAAAATTCTCTATACGTACATGCCCGATCCCCTAAGTCGGTTTTAAAAGTTGAATTCGTAATGGTGATTGTCTCAGGGCCACCAGGTTGAATCGCTTCCATTTTAAGCCCTGTACATAGACTTACATCGATCCACTCTTCTACGTTCTCGGCACCTAAAACGAGAAAACACAATGAAGTTCGCAGGTCCCTGTTTGCTTGTGCCACTGTCGCCGAAGAATTAAGTTCTTCTCTTCTTAAATTTTGTAGCGTGCGATTAATGTTGTATCCAAAGATTTCCATGAAGCTCGCGAGATTTTTCATCGTATACGCCTTCCCGCTTTTGATGTCTTCTCTTAAGTTCGCGTAGCTTGTCGTGCCATTCATTCTACTTATGGTTTCATAGAAACGATCTGAGGCAAGAAGTTGGGCCAGGAGAACCTGATCTCGCTCGGGGCTTGTTCGGATGTACTCAAGTAATGAAATCCGGACGATCATTTCAAGCCGGGCCTGAAGAACAACGATTCCGTATCTTAACTGGCCCATTTCATAAATTTGCTCAATGGGAGTCAGTTGTCTTCCGCCCACGGGTTGAGACGACATATCGCCAGTGGCGATAGCTGTTGTGGCAATATCATGGATCGCTTGCAGCTTTTGGAGAGTATCCTGGTAGATCTTTTTAAAATCTCGTTGGGTTTCGCCGGGAGGATTTTTTTCAAGAAAATCCGTGATCGTTTTTAAAGCATCAATTGGAGTGACCATCCAAGGCTCGGCCTCGATGTTTGCACTTGCAATCGTTTGAAGAGGATCGGGTTGCTGAACTTCAGTGAGCTCGCGGTTAACTAAGTTCGCGGCCCGGTCAATCCATTCTCTATGACGAGCTTTGACTGAATCTAGTGTGACTACCACGTCAGCAGGTTTCGTCCAGGAACTAAACTGTAGGATGCCTCCGATACTTCCACCCTGGCCAATATTTCTGATTCTAGGATCATCGTCTCTTAGACCGATAAGATAGAACGGGGAGTATTCGGCGGTATAAATATCACTAAGTGGATCTTTAGCACCTCCTCCAATTCCAGATATCGTCGTTGAAGAGAATTGGGGGGCGAGTGTCATGATGATAGTGCGAAGGAAATACCATTGATCATCAGGCCGACTTGCGAGTGAGTCATAGGTCTTTCTGTTTTGCTCTATTAAGCTTTGCCCATAGTCAGACTTTGCACGCACAATTAATTCTCGGGCCAGAACGGCCGCTCGTCTGTCTGCATCGGCGGTGGTTCTTGGAGTCACACCATTTCTTACTTTATTGAGCCAGTCTAAAATCGCTGGAATTTCTCGATCATTAAGTGTGATTGCTTGGGCTAGTTCTGGATTAGCTAGAGAGATTCGTCGATTTTCAGCTTTAAATTTCAGAAAAGCTTCTGCGTCTTTCATTTGGCACCAACGATCGGCCATTGATTCTAAAGCACAACTATACGCCTCAAAGGTCACTGTACTGTCTGCAATCTTTCTTATTTGACGAGTTTGGCGAGATTTCTGAATACCGTCCATCGCGACTTTTGTAAATGTTGCTCCAGCTGTCATTGCGAGACCAATTGCTGGATTAACCATCGTCACGGCCGATCCAATTCCGGCCATGATCGAGGTCGCTGAATTTAGAAGAGTTGGATATTTATTAAGACATTTTTCGTTGGCAGTTATTTGCTGAAAAGAAGAGTTTGCACTCTGGGCGATCTGACCAAGGACACTTACTTTATCAGCACCAGATAACTTCTCTGCGGATTTATCACCGTTGAGAATTTTGGCGCGACTGACTTGAAGAGAACGAAGACCTGCATTGATTTCACTTATCACGCTTGGATCAGTGGTCTTTGTTAATTGAATGAGGAGTTCTTGCTCTTCTGCATTGAGTGTCGCCACAGTATTTTTTGTATCGTTGAGTTTATCAAGGATCGTGAGTTGAGAGCTTAAGCTATTAAGTTGAGAAATTGCACCAGCTGCGCTTGCACAATCTGGATCCGAAGACATCGCATTCAAAGATTTAATCAATGCCTCTGAATCTGCGATGGCCGCTTGTGTCCACTGTGAACTTGTTTTGCAGCTTCCAGAAAAATAGGCGAGAAGAGTTTTGCCAGGAACTTCTTCAGAAAAAGAAGGAGATGAGATTGCTAGAATCACAAGTAATACGCAAAATTTTTTCATGTATTTTTTCTAACAAACAAGATTAGCTGAGTCTATGATTAAAACAATTTAACCATGATACTAACCATTTGAAATCAGAGACTTATATCGTTATATTTTTTTGATCTTTCGTTTGAGTTCATTTACTGAAATCACTTTCCCACCGAAACTGGCATCTACAAGCTCTCTCCAGAGGTCATGGAGTTTGGGATCATTCTGCGCCATTACAACCTGCTCTGACTCTTTTAAAGAGTGCCGAGACAAGACAAGTCCACGTTTGTGGAGTCGCTTAAACAGAAGACTCCACAGCTCTTGATAAGCACTAACTTCTTCTTGTGTTCTCTTCGTGTATAAAAACCAAGAATAAATGAGCATGAAGACAACTAAAAGTAACGGGATGATAGAAAAAAGCCATCTTCTTTGGAAATTAAACTTTTGAAGCCAAGACTCTTGCGCGTGGTAGTCCGTTTCCTCGATCCATTGGTAGAAAAGAAAGTCCCACTGCCCAAACCAGAGTCTCATTTCTTTCACAAACCGTGGCAGTTTAAACAAGGGAGCACTTACTCCAAACTTCCCATCCTGGATATTTTCCATAAAAGCTTCGCCACCGAGTTGGATCCTGTCTGGTGAAATCCACTCGGTAGGATCAAGCCTTCTCCAGACTCCATTGTCGTAGGCCTCAACCCATACGTGAGCGTCGTTTTCTGAGATCAGATAGAAGTTTGCAAACCGGTTGAAGTTTCCTCCCATGTAACCTGAGACAAGTCTTGAAGGAATTCCTTTTACTCTGAGGATGAGTGCCGTCGCCGATGCGTAGTGGGAGCAAAGGCCAATTTTCTTTTCTAAGAATTCACCGAGGCTTTGACTGCGTCCAGGACTTAAGGAATAGGAGAACTTTTCTTTGATAAAATGGGTCCTGATAGAACGCCCGACATCTTCAACACTCTCACCTGGAAATAGATCTCTGATTTTTTTCTTGAGAGTTTTAGGAAGTGAGACTTGGAGGTATTGATCTCTTGGTTTTTCATTTGTGCTAATGAGAGCACCAGGACGACTGATGACTTCATATTTAGGGACCCACTCCCATCTTTTTTGGGCCATGCTACGAAGTTGCTTTAGTCCAAAAGTTTCTTTCCCGATATTTATCACTCGTGGAGTATCTAGCGTAAAAAAATAATCTGCTTGTTTGTAGATCCTGAAAGTTTGTTTCACTTCATTGGGGCCGACTTCAGAGCCAAGAAGTTGACTGGGCTCTTCAACATCCTGGAGCATTTTTGGCCAGTTCCAACCGTCGTTATACGAGAGCGTATTTCCTCTCCAGTAAAGGTCCGCTTGATTTAAGTTTTGATTCACGAGCACTTGAAAGACAGGCCTAGGATTCGAGGTTAGTGATTCTATTTGAGAAATATTAACGTTAGGATCATATCCCAACTCTCCGGTCTGGGGCCTAGACTGCTGAAACGGGATCGGGTTCGGAATCCTTGGCACCAGAAAAAAGATAATGAAGGTCAGCGGCAGAACCCACAGGAGGGCCTGACCTAAGTCCTTGAAACGCAGTTTTTGCTCTAGAAATGAATAAAAGTCTCTGATGAGGAGCATGAAACTAAATCCGAAAAAGAGAACGTAACTGAGAGTTTTTTCAAATAGAGCTCCGGCCGAAATCAGAAGCAGCAGACCAAAGAAAATCATGTACCGGTCACGAATGGTTTCTTTTTCAAGAATCTTGATCACGATGATTGTCGTGAGGAAGTTCAGCCCCACTTCAGGATCAATAATTTTGCCATATTTAAGCCAGTAGGAAGCAAAGATCGCAAGAGCGATCGCATTCCTAGCGGCTTTATTCAATTTGATATCAAGGGAAACCAAAAGCATCCCGCCCACGGAGAATGCAAGTGTAGAGAGAGTCAGAACCTCGAACATCATGAATGAGAAAACGAGGAGGATGAGATTTTGTTTTGAGCCTTCTTTTAAAACTAACACTGAGTGAGCTCCCTTAAGCAGTCTTGAAGATGCTTTTCAGAGAGGGCAGTTGCAGTTTTGAGAGTCGGAGTCTCTAGCGAAAATGCAGTCTCAGTTCGTAAACACTGAACCATCTGAGTGGCCATTTTTGAAAGGAAAAATTCTTTATTCGGGAGATGAGTTGGAACAACAAATTTAACGACTGAATTTGTCAGCTCTTCACCTTCTTTCACGACGAGTTCACCGGATTTAGCGTAGTGTTTCCAGCTAATTTTCCGAGACTCTTCGCCCTGGTAAGGCCCCAGATTCCAAACGTCATGTGGGCCACTTTTAAGACTACTAAACTCTCCCTCTTTGTCAGCGTGAAGGGCCCTGATCTCTTCTTGATTTTTAAGTTTCGCTGGGTATGAGTAAACCTTTAATCCCAGAGGCAGATAGATCCAAGACTGATACAACCCAAAAGGCATTTGAGTTTGAATCCTAATATGATCAAACTGCCAGATGCCCCGTGCAGGAAGTGTGAACTGAGCAAGAGAATGAATAGTTGTGTTTTCAATCGACGAGAGAGGAAAAGAATCTAGATACGACTCAAGACGAAGCTCCCACTTCACTGGAGCTGGAGGAGAGCTTTTCCAACTAATCCGAGTCATCAAAGGATCCCCTGCATGACCCTCTTGGATGTTAACGACATCCAGCTTTAAGTGGTGTAGATGAAAGTGTGTTTGAATAAGCCAAATAAGGTTGAGCCCAAAAAGGAAGAGAGTAAAAATCAAAAGGAGATTGTTACTGTAGCCAATGGAGAGTAAGAACATGAGAAAAACTAGTCCATTCAGATATCCTCCCATCTTGGTGGGCATGATATAGATACGAGGCTTTCTCTTGTACTGTTTTCTAATCCAGAGGGGTAATTTCATTTTTCTTTAACAAAAGGTATTCCTTTAATAAATTCCAAGGCCTTTTGCTGCTCCATCAAGGCCGACAATGAATGCTGCGAATACATTCTGTGTCCAGCGACGAAGGGGAACACATCTCGTAGATCATCGGGTATGACATGATTTCTTTTTTCAATGTAGGCCCAGGCCTTGGCGGCCTCCAAGAGATCTAGACCGGCCCTTGGACTTAGGCCGAAAGCGTCTTCAAGTTTTCGTGAGGCCTGAAGAACATCGGCGAGATACTCCATGAGAGTTGTGGTCACAGTCACTTTTTTAATCTCTGCCTGCCACTCCTTGAGTTCACTGGAACCAATAAAAGGTGCCATGTCTTCAAGTTTATCGAGCCTCGATCCACTTAGCAGTAACTCCACTTCTTGTTTCTTCGTTAAAAGACCCATGGAAATTTTAAACAGAAAGCGGTCCAGTTGTGATTCCGGGAGCGGGTAGGTGCCGTATTGGCCACGGGGGTTTTGCGTGGCAAATAAACAAAACCGTTCAGGCAAAGGATGAGTGACTCCATCGACGGTCACATTCTTCTCTTCCATTGCTTGCAGAAGAGCACTCTGAGTTTTTGGAGTTCCACGATTCAATTCATCTGCGAGAATGAGTTCCCCGAAAATTGGCCCAGGTCTGAAGATAAACTTTTCTGAGTCTTTCTGGAAAATAGAAACACCCAAAATATCAGAAGGAAGAAGATCACTCGTGAATTGGATACGTCTGAATAAAAGGCCCGTTGATTTTGCGAAGTATTTGACGAGGGTTGTTTTCCCCATGCCTGGAACATCTTCAATGAGGACATTTCGGTTGAGAAGAAGGGCCATGAGTCCTAGGCGTAGCTGCACACCGTTTCCTGGGATAAAGAGTTCGCCTTGGCCTAAAAAAGATTCAAGTTTTATCATAGTAATTTATCCTAACATGCCTCATTTTTTTGTCATTTTATTCTCTTGAGCAAGTTGTTTCTTTCGATCTCTCACGACCTCACCTCACAGATGTCCTTGAATTGATGATACTTGTCCTTTTTGCTAAAGTATTTCATGTGTCTTCCGATATGATGTTAAGGATCTAAAAAACTATGCTGAAACTGGGAGGCATCTTTTGAACGTTAGAAATCTAGAGAATTTTCAGGAAGCACTAGTTTGTCAGTATCGAGACTTGATTCATGAGGCGATTCTGGAATCAGAAACGGACCATAAAACCAGGCTCAATATTGGTAAACTCAACACGAAGCTGCAACTGATTACCAAGGCGGCCCATTATGATGGGTTACCTGAAAAAGTCATTGAGCAGTTAATCGATGAAGGAATGACTCAAACGTCAGCGAAAGCTGCATAGACAACTGGCCAACATCATAAAACCCTTCAGATGTTAAGCATGTCTGAAGGGTTTTTCTTTGGAGATTTGAATGGATCTTGAAAAAGCAATCGCACTCTTAAAAAAAACGGTCAAAGATAACGGAACCAATGATACCCGACATATGGATTTAAGTCTGGTTTCAGGCGAGGATAGGCCTCTTTATGAAAAGGCCCTTGCTGTTGCCAAGATCTCTATCCTTGAAGGTAAACTTTCACAGGATGAGTTCCTGGCAAGGATTCAGCTTCACAAGTAGTTTTTCAAAAATTGTTCTTTCCACGAAATTTTTACAGCCTTCCAAGCTGTGACAATTCCTTTTGGCCTGAGCTCATTGACAGTTGATTTAGATTTGAAGATTAACTTCATTACCAAATCTTCATCTAAACCCGAAATTTTGTGGAAGGAAAATTATGAAACTACTTTTAGCACTACTATTATCATCTCTCACATTCACAGTGATGGCCCAGACTTTAGATATTGAAGCAAAATTCACGATATCGACAGAATACGATAACGGTGAACTCGAAGATAGCGTTGTTAAAAAAGAAGGTTGGTCAATTAAGACGACTGAAGATGAAACCGTTTACACCATGAAACTCAAAGTTCCTTTTGCAAAACTACCTATCAAGAAAAATCTCGGCTTCTCTTCTTTCTCAATTGATAAGACAGGTCGGGTTGAGCTCGGTGCAAGTTTCGGAGACAGTGATGCTGTCTCGATAACAAACCTATTTCTTCCGATGCTCGCTGGTAAGATTGCCATTCTTCCAGCGCCAATCACTGTCACGAACTCTGGCGGAGACTACGCCTCAGGCTCATGGTCTTTTAATGGAAAGCTCGTTATCCAGACACTTAAATAGAAAAATTATTTCTAGGCCTGGAGCTTATGACCTTCAGGCCTCGCACTACCCCTACATTATTGGCCGACAAAATTAATCCTCTACAATTGTGCTGATTTTCATCTCATTTTATTAGATCAATTTAACTATTAAAATTGAATCAGTTTTAATACACTTATTATGTACCCCATAATTGGAATTATGCGAGAGAACGGTGCATATAAAAATTAATTGATCTCAAAAGACCCCATGTAAGGAGTTAAAATGAGCAGTGAAAACGTTTTAAAGAAGCTTTTAGCGATTAAACCCGAATCCCACAAGGAAACGGCCTTAGAGAAGTTTTTAAGGCCCGAAACTAAAATCACACGCCCTTTGAAGAAGGCCCCAGGAAGACCCAAGGTTGTGGAGAGTCTTAAGGCCAAGAACTTTACCCTTTGTTTAGCGCCTCAGTATCTACAGTTTCTTGATAAAATGGTTGTTAGAGACAGTAAGGTAAAGGGGAGAGGGAGAAAGATCCGCTTTATCATCGAGCGCTTCATTGAGCATGAAAAGAGAAGCCTCATGCAGCTGAAGGTCTTAAAAGGAGCACTCTCCCAGGTGCAAGCTCATTTAAACACCTTTGGAGCACGGATTAAGAAAGGCGAAAAGCTCGATCTTGGCCCAAAAGAGAAAGCAATGATTTCGCAAAAAGTTGACGATGTTCACGCTCTCCTACGGATCCTTAGTTACAGTCCCAAGGCCCTTCAAAAGATGCTCCCTCGTGAAGAATGGGCAATCCTAACTTTTTGTCTCGACTGGAAATCCAATCGCGGAGTTATGCTATGAGTGAGCTTCAGTCGTTTTCAAATTTTCAGCTCGATAGAAGTGTTAAGTTTGACCGTAACAAAATCTACTATGGCTTTATTCATAACTACTCTTCTGAGCACACAAGGGACGCCTACACAAGAGACCTGAGAAAATTTCTTAATTTCCTACAGGATCATTTCCGCAAATTAAACGAGCTCCAGGTCGAGCACGCTCATGTGGTGGCCTTTAAGGACTATCTTCTGAAAAATGAGCTCGCGCCAAAGAGTGTAAACAGAATGCTCGCAACGATCTGGTCATTTTATGAATACTTGATTGATATGGAGCTGGTTCAAAAAAATCCGGCCGATAGAGTAAAAAGATTTCGAGTCACTAAAGATGTGAAGACCCAAGATCTTTCTGATGACCAGGTGATGGAACTACTCTCCGTGATTGATGAGACGAAACCCTCTGGAAAACTTCACAAGGCAATTTTAACCTTGTTCTTCACAACAGGCATGAGGCACCGGGAGGTTTCCCATCTTCAGTTTAAAAACCTTGATGAAGAAAATGGGTTTACGGTGATCAGGTATTGGGCGAAGGGCGCCAAGGAGATGGTGACTCCTCTTAACCCGAAAGCGGAGCTCGCATTAGGAGAGTATCTTCGTTGGGCAGAAGGCGAAGGTTATAAGATGAGTCCGGAGGATTATATTTTTCGAGGAACGAAAGGGCAGACGACGAGTCCCCTGGATCCGAAGTCTCTTAACTACATCATTAAGAAATACGCCAAAAAAATTGGTGTTAAGGGAAATATTACGATCCACTCTGCAAGGTCAACTGTGATTGGAATGCTCTTGGATAAGGGGCACGCTCTGGAAAGGGTTGCGGACTTTGTGGGTCACCGAGATATATCAATGACCAAGGCCTACAATAAGAGAAAACAGATGATTCATCAGTCGCTAAGTTTGGATTTATAAAAACGGCGAAAATAGAAATTCCCTGAAACCACTTCGATTTCAGGGAATTTAATACAAACTACTTAGTTACATTAAGCGTGATGATATCTAATACTGTTTGATAATCTTCGTTTGAGACTTCTTGAGTTTTACCAACTAAATTGAGCTCTGCTGAAAGATTTAAAACGTTGTGAGCGAGATCAATTTTTTTATTGAGATTTGACACTTGATTGTTAGCGTTGATTAATCTGATCGAATTAACGATAGCTTTTATCGGCCAAATTGTGATGTTAATAGCTTGTTTTGAAGCTTCTACAGCAAGATCGAATTCGGTAACACCAATAAGGATTCCAAACAATGCACCACCAACTATATCGTTATTAGGAGTGATTGCTTGAATGCCTCCAACACCGAATCGATATTCTCCCTTGTATTTTCCTCTCAGGCTAATGAATTTATAACCTTTATCTTGTAGTTTTTTAAGTTTCGCTTCCGCAGTGACGAGATCACTTGCTTTTACTCTTTTGAGATTAATTTTAGAAAGCTCGACTGGGCTTATTGATACTATTCCAGGAATTAGCGGTGCCTGAAGTCCGTTAGCGCTTCTAACAATTGAGTAGTTTCTACAGCGATGAATCTCTACGTTAGAATTAAGACAAATCATTCGCACAGATTCCTTCGTTTCTTTATTCACGAGAGTGATCCCGTAGCTTCTTTGATCTAGACCGTAGTACTCGGGTCTAATATCTGACTCCGAAACAGGTGTCGCGGCAATGATCGCATCGTACGGAATGATTTTAGAAGATATTGGGTACATGGACACATTGTCCTGATGGCCAAGCTCAATCTCCATGACTCCAAGAATTTCATGAAAAATCATCGCTGTGAAAATATCCGACTTGCCGGATTTTTTAAGTTCAGTAATTTTTGACGAGTTACACGTAACGAGAGATCTCTCCGGCTCATTCACACATGTTCTTATCACCCCATACTTATCAACGAGATTTGTTGTTACGACATCAAAATCGATTTTTTCTACAGTCTCAAGAACAGAGTCAGGATTTAAAACTTTAAAGACCTTTGAGCCCACTTCGGACTTAATGAAATAACCGATCTGGAGGGCCTTTTTCTTAAGCTCAAGCTCGATGTCATCTCCTCCATTTCCGCCACCGTGCCTGAGGGCCGGAGCTTCAGGTTTCGACTGTGCAAACGCCGTCGATGCGATGAGTGTGAGACCAGCAATTAGTACACTTAGTTTTTTCATAGTTATTCCTTTTTTTGTTTTTAGATAAGAGGGTTTCATTAGTGGTAATCCTTGTTGTTTATATGGTTATCTTGTTTGGTATCAAATGTTCGCGGAAAGAAGTTAAAGCAAAACTCATAGACATCATCCTTTGTGCTCTCGCCGGAGAGTTTTACAAGTTTTGCTCGAGCTTCATTGATGATTTTTTTCGCCTCGGCCATACTTTCTTGGCCCATAGGGAGAGTTTCAAAATTAAAATATCTTTTATCTACTGGTAGGTTGACGAGAGCGTCTCTCGCCGCTTCAAGATTTTCAGAGTGCCTTAAGCGGAGAGAAGCATTTGCAACATCGTCAGAAGTCATCAGCTGTGCGTTTGCATTGTAGACCAATTGCTCGTTTTGATCCCGAATGAGAAGCTTCACTCGAAGAAGTCTTTCAATTGCCAGAGAAATCTGCTCACTTGGTCTCTTTAAGCGCTTTGACATCCAAGAGAGGTCTTCTTGAAAGTCTTTGGTTTCAATCAGGCAAAGTAGAGAGTAGTAAATAGGATCGGCCACGAGATAATAGCTGTCTGTATCAAGTTGAACTCTCTCGACTGTCACAGTTCCTTCATGATCCCTGTCTAGTAAGTTCATGAGTTCTTGTTTTTTCTCAGGAGAGATCGCTAATTTTTCAACAATCTTTTTTGCCATCTTTGGTGAAAATTGGCGTTTGTCGTTAAAAAATTCGGAGAGTGATGCCGCATGGATATTGAGGCTTTTAGCAAACGCACGCAGAGAGTACTGAGGATTTCTCAGTTGCATTTCTGCCAGTTTTACCTGGAGAACTTTTTTTAACTCAAAGTGTGTTGCTGTCATATTCATACAAAGTTTAGTTTAGTGTTAATTTGGATCACGGTGTTCCAATATGAGGGGAGTATGAATTTTATTCACACTCCCTCTAGTTTACTAACGAATCATTCTCTCGAGAGAGACTTTAACCGATTGAATTTCGTTCCCGATTTCAAAGGTTGTTTCAATCGTCGATAACTTGTCTAAAAATGGCTCTGCTGATTTAAGAAAGGCCACAACCTCTTGAATCGATTTTAAGGCCGCTTGAGAAGTCTCTGGGGAAGTGTTTAAAACGGCCATCGCTTTCCCTATGACTTTCTTCGCTGGTGATAGGTACTGAACTCGATCTGAGTCTCCAACCAACTGATCTAAAAAGAGGATTGATTCAAGAAGAAAGCTTACCTGCGCAGCAGCTTCAGTCGAAGGGAAGTAAACTGGGCCATGGCCTTGTCTCGTTCCAAATCGACGTGGAAGAATTGTGATGTTTCTGATCTTCATCTTGCAATTTGAGTTATTGTAGATTTCAATGTTTCTGGCATTGCTACCAACAACGACTATTTTGTTTCTCCAACCACTGAAGCTATCTTCCAGCACTAGATTTTGTGAATTGAATCCATCAAACGAGATTCTTACGGCGTCTTTTCCACAAAAGAGACCATTTTTCACCTCAAGCGTAATTCGGTCGAGGAAGAAAAACCGAGCAAGAGGAATGATTTTTGTATCACCGGCCTTGATGCTTACTTCGTCTGGGAAATTGATCGCCGGCAGTGCTTCACTTTGAAGGCCTTCGTCTTGAGCGTAAGATGAGAGTGATAAGATGATTGTGAGGGCCATTAAAAGAGTTTTCATATGTGTTATCCTTTTTGTTAATTAAATTATTGTAAGTCGCGTGAGAGTGCCTGAGTCATGTCCATGAGATCTTGAGCGATCACAAAGAAGGCCTCGACCTCCCAAAGCGAAGAAAAAGAATCTTGATTCGCGTCGACGAACTTCACAATGTCCAAAACCGCTCGGTGGGTAGTCGATGAGAGGGCGCCATAATTTTTTAGCGTCAGTTTCGCGATGGCCGCTTTCTTCCGAAGTGGAAGGTAGAGTCTTGCAAACTCTTCCGGTGTCGTGAAGTCTCTCATGGCATTCGAGAGTAGGATGTAACTCTCAAATCGAGACTCTTCACAGTAAGCGTAGACAGGTCTTTTTGACTGAGCATATGAGCTTCTGACTTGTGCATGTGCAGTGCTCGAGAATCCTGCCGAAAAGGTTAAGAGAGACAGAGAGATCAATAGCATTTTCATAATAACTCCTAGTTATTCCTAGATGCGATATTGCATTTAGGTAGTGCTGATTTCATCGTTTTAATTAATTTCTTTAGTGCTTCTTCTTTATGCTTGATTGAGTAGCCACAGGAAGTACCTGTTGCACTTGCAACATCAAATCCTATCTGCTCTTCCAAATTGATAAGCCTCACAGAGAGGTCAAACAGGTTTCTATTTCCTCCGTTGCATCCACCGTCCGTTTTTTCTTTGGCACTCAACCACACCACCATCGCGCCCCAGGTAGACTCGTATGAGTAACCGCGGGCCTCCAGCAAAGAGACGAGTTCTGAGTTGAACTCATCCCTTTGTGTGGCGGAGAGAGAGAAAGGAAGTGGGAAGGTGGAAATGGAGCACGAATTTAGAACATCCAGCAATCTTGGGGAGAACTTTTGCGAGAAGAGCTTAATTCGTGTCGTTGGAATTAACAGCGTCGATCCTTCTAGCTGTCTTTTGATAAGGTAGAGAATTTCAAGGGTTGAAGTGACCTGCTCATGATTTGGTCCTTTCATAGAGAGATGTTTTGATAATGTGATTGAATACTTTGATCTCTCTCTTGATAAAAATGGATACTGAGAGAGAGAATCTCTCCATTTAATTTCGGCCAAAGTAAGAACCTTGATTGCTTCAGTTAGGTCTTCATCTAAAAAGACCTGGGCCTCAACTGATTCCGTAAGAGTTTTTTGAATTCTTTGAGCGATTTTTTTTATAACAACTTCTGAATAGACATTATCCGCTCCCCAGGCATTCGATTCACAAACACCAAGACCTGCAAAAAACATCCAAACAATTTTTAAAATAAGCACTTTCTTTAAACTCATACGAGCTCCTTTAATGGAGCGTTTATAAGTTAAATTTAGATGCGACTCAACAAAATGGAACAGTCTGTTCCGTTTTATTGTTCCATTGTTATGGAACGTAGCGCAATTTACACACCTCTTATTTTACTAATAGTTTCAAGCGTTTATAATTTTCATGGGATTGCATGAGATGTAATATCGAGCTGTTACTGTCAAAGAGTTGATTAACAGCGTATCTGTTTAGATCAACCTAAGATTGTCATATGAAAATATCGTTTTGGAAGACAAGAAAGTTCATGTGAATGACGAAGCTGCGCTTTCATCAAAAAACTCTTAGTTTGGATTCGAAAGCTCAAATAAGAGGGGAGGGGAGATTCTCCCCTCCCCTCATGAGAAACTAGAAACGTAACTGAATCCCAGACTCAATACCGTAAGCAATTTGTAGATCATACTCTGTGCTTGAAATCTTTGAGCTCGTCTCATAACGAGAGATCTCGCTTAGCCAAGACAAGTCCGGAGTAATCTTGTGCTCATACCCCACTCTCGAGAGGAAGTTTCTTGCAATCCCTGGTGAGGAAATGGTTTGAGTGCTTGCAGTACCAGACGTTAGAGCAAACGGTGACAGCTGACCTTTGTTGTCGATTTTAGCAAGACCCGCACCTGCGAAAATTGTTTGCGTCTCGTTCATAAGATACTGGCCTGAGAGCATTCCACCATACTCGTTCGCGTTACTTGTGTTTGTTCCCTTGCCGATCGAGAGTGTTCCGAGGTTTGCAAGATTTTGCCCATAGTATGCTTCAGATTTTAAATTGAACTGTCCAATCCTCTGCTCGTAGAAAGCGTTGTACCCATAGGCATCACGTTTTGATCCGTTAGAGGTGGCGTAGTGAAGGGTTGAGTAAATAACAGATACCCCAGTTCTTCCGTTCTCGATCGCCTTTGAAACGCGAGCTGAGTATGTAGGAGATTTTCCGAGCTCAAGATCACTGTCTGTGACGCCTGGGTTATTTCCGGCCATCCCAAGAGCAGCTCCAATTTCCCAGCTCCCTAGAGTTTTTAAGTACTGGGCCTGTTGGCGCATGAATCCTGTGTTACCTGCAAGAAAATAGAGCCCGACGTAATCAAAGGTAAAGCTTGTGACGGGAGAGAAAAGATCCCAATCTTGCCCGATGATAAATTTATTATTGTCTCCCCAAGCGTACGTGACGGCGGCAATACGTAAGCGAGGGTTCATTTGAGTGGTTGGTGAAGATTTATTGAAATCGATGAAATCAAACTCAAGTTTACCGCTTAGTTTATCTTTCGTGAAAGTTGTCCCTATACGAGTTTGCTGCGTTTGAAAACCAAAGCGTGAATCACGATCTTGAGATCTCGTTTGAGCAACAGCGTGGGTTGGGGCAGACATGTTGATGTTGTTGTAACTACCCAAGGCCTTGTCAGCATACGTGGCACTTGATTTGATGAATCCGTAAACACCTAAATCAAAACCGTTCACGCTTGTTGCGTGAGCACTGAGAGAGGTAAGAAATATCATAGTAATCTTGGCGGTTGTTTTCATGGCTTCTCCTCTAATGAAAGGGTTTAAAACTTAAAATTTAATAAGTTAGGTGATTATAAGACCCGTAAGAAGGCATTAGGAAGATAGAGAATAATTAATTACTCTTAATTGATCAGGGCCGAAGTGGCACCATTTAAGCACTCGATATTATTGCTAAAACTAAATAAATTTCCAATAACGCAAAAAGCCGCTGCTATAATTTTTCGTTATATGAATGAAAATAAGCAAATCTTAAAATCTTACCAGATTTCGACCTCGCCTCAGGAGATCATGGATGTTCTGAAAAGAAATCGCACAGAAGATAATTCGATCATGTGGCAGTCGTTTCCAGAGTTCCGTAAGGTTTATAACTTCTATCGCTTTGGTCTTGATCTTTTTAGAAAAAAAATTGTTATTACTTCTGATCTTGCAGTTCAAGAGATACAGAAAGACCGACCTATCTACGTCAAGCTCTCGTTCAGAGAGAGTGTTTTTAAGGGAACCATTTTGGAGATGAATCAAAATGAGCTCACACTTGATATACCGAAAGAAATCCACGTTAGAGAGTTTCGCGAAAGTTTACGAAGCGTTTTTGTTCCCGGAACAAAATTCGTAGACCTTCGTCCGTCGATGAATGCGTCTGCTTTTGACCGGATGCCGTCTTTGAAAGTTTCACTTAGAGATATCTCAGCTAAGGGTCTGGGCCTCATCGTTTCAGAGAGTAACATGCACCTTTTCCGAGAAGGTCAGCTGATAGATATGATGGGAACTGGGGGAGAGTTACTTGATTCTCCAATCGGTGGGATTGTGGCCCACACCCATAAGCAAGCAAAGGTTGGACATGAGAAAGGCATCTTCTACCGAGTCGGGATTAAGATGCTTTCAGTTATCCCTGAGGCAGTACTCAATAAGTTCAACGATACTGTCGAGGTCAAGCGCTCTGTTTCTCAGCAATTATTTAACACTGATATTTTTAGCGAACAATTTAAAATTGAGATGGCCGAAGAAATGGAAAAGGCCATTGAGAAACTTCGCCAAAAGCCTTCGATCTCAAAATATTTTTCTCAACTAGAAATTCTGCGTGGCCAAGACGACTATATTGAAGAGCACATCAAAGTCCTAACTATCATCTGTACCTTCATCGCAAGATCATTAGGATGGGTGAGTGATGCTAGTACAGAAAAATTTGTCTACGCCTCTTACATCCATGATGCTCCTCTTTTTCAGAACCCAAAACTTGCAAGAATCCGGAATAGGAAAGAATTTGATCGAATGAAATTGCAACTTTCACAAGAAGAACAGGATTTGTTCCTTTCTGCGCCAATCGTTGCTTCACAAATAGCCGCAGCAGACACGGGTGCGCCACCAGACGCTCACCAAATGCTTCTCATGCAAAAAGAGCTTCCAGATGGTTCAGGATTTCCAAACCAATACTCGGCGATTAAGATCGGCCCGATGGCCTCATTATTTATTGTTGCTCATGACATCTCCGATGACATCATGAATGATCCGAACTGGACGATGGATAAATGGCTTCAGAAAGGACGCAGACTTTACAGAGGAAATCATTTTAACAAAATTATGGATAGTCTTGAGTCGGTGAAGGTGAGTCTTAAAAAACCGAAGTCGGCCTAAGCTGTCGAAAACTAATTAGTCAGTTAGGGATGTTACTTTGAAAACAACATCCCTATTTATTCATCAATCCAAGACTGAAAATCAATTACCAGTTATTAGAATTTATACTTGTTTTTCGAAATATCTTCAGAACGTTGTCACAAGAAATCAGATTATTACTAATAAATTTCTTAATTTTAGAGAACTTAGCTTTTCTCGTTAATAAAGGAAAATCTAAGTATGGTTTTGATTGGATCAAAGGAGAATTTCCCCAGCCGTATTCTAGCGAAACTCCCCAGTTTTTATATGGCGAAAGCACGCGAGGACCATAAGTTCCTCCCTCGATTAACATAAACTTTGGAGTCGTCGCGGGAAGAGTATTATATTCTCGATCACTTTGAGTAACGACGAATCCTTGTTCAACTAGAAGATCTTGAATTTGATTTATGTCTTGATCAACGAAGTTCCATGGAATACCACATTCAGCCCCATTACAACGAACAAATTCTCCCATGGGATTATTGTTAAGTAGAACATGGCACTGTTTTTCTGTTTCTACACAATAACAGTTGCCGGCCATAAGAATGATTCCAGCGAGTATAAAATGCTTCATATAAACCCTTATAGTGTCCCGCTTAATTTGAGACACTGTTATTGTTATTATTGAGGCATTGATACAGCCACGTAGATCCCGTCGCAAAGTCCTGTGCGTAAAAATGATCTAACAATGAGCAAGAAAGTGACGCTTTGCACGATAATGTTTCTTATCGTGCACGCAATTTATCTCAATTTTGAGCATTTAAAGGCCACATAATCACCACGATTTAGACGAACTTGTGTTCTAGTCGACTGATCAATCATGAAGGTATCTTGACCCACTTTAACTTGATACTCCTGACCTGCTTTGAGTTCATGTACATTGTAATAATATCGCTGAGGGTCCGGATTCGGCCCACAACTGATGAACATCTTACCGTTTAGAGTCACTGCAAATCCAACCTCTCCGTATTTAAGTAGAAAT
>JACCDH011479104.1_pt1 | contig 17374 bp, 7 predicted proteins | sample 7442481 | NCBI WGS metagenome assembly JACCDH01 (sample SAMN15323433, study PRJNA562643) | freshwater metagenome | isolation source: river surface water | place: USA:Blue River Watershed | collected 2017-08-15
GAACGTGCGTGAATCTTGTCATCAACCAAGTGGTGCAACTTCAAGATATACATGTAACCAACTGAAATTGGAGTTGGGAATGGTTCGCCAGAGCGACCATCAAATAACTTCGCCTTACCTGATTCGCCAATAAGTTGTAGGCCATCACGGTTTGGCAGAGTTGCACCTAATAGACCGGCAACTTCTTCTTCCTTAGCGCCATCGAATACTGGAGTTGCGACATTGGTTCCTGGTTCAGCTTTCGCTGCACCAATCTCTTCTAGATGCTTTGTCCATGCTTCGCCAACACCAGATAGATCCCAACCGGTCTTTGCAGCCCAACCCAAGTGCATTTCAAGAACCTGGCCAACGTTCATACGACCAGGCACACCAAGTGGATTAAGGATTACATCGATTGGAGTTCCGTCTTCAAGGAATGGCATATCTTCAACTGGAAGAATCTTTGAGATAACACCCTTATTACCGTGGCGACCAGCAAGCTTGTCACCAACTTGAATCTTGCGCTTTTGCGCAACATAAACACGAACAAGAGTATTTACACCTGCACCAAGTTCATCGCCCTCTTCTGATTCGAATACTTTAACGCCGATGATCTTTCCTGATTCTCCGTGTGGAACCTTAAGAGAGGTATCGCGAACTTCGCGCGCTTTCTCTCCGAAGATTGCACGAAGCAAACGCTCTTCAGGTGTTAATTCGGTTTCGCCCTTTGGAGTTACCTTTCCAACCAAGATATCGCCAGGAACTACATCTGCACCTACGCGGATGATGCCTCGTTCATCTAGATCTGAAAGAACTTCTTCAGAGACGTTTGGAATATCGCGAGTGATTTCTTCGGCACCAAGTTTGGTATCGCGAGCATCAACTTCGTATTCCTCAATATGAATTGATGTCAGTTCGTCATCTTGTACTAGACGCTGAGAAAGGATAATTGCGTCTTCGTAGTTGTGACCTTCCCATGACATAAATGCAATAAGCAAGTTCTTGCCAAGCGCCATTTCGCCCTTGTCAGTTGAAGGTCCGTCAGCAATAACTGAGCCAACTTCGACTTTCTGACCTTCGGCAACCTGTACGCGCTGGTTGTAAGAAGTGCCCTGGTTTGAGCGGCGGAACTTAGAGAGTGAGTAATTGTCATACTTACCATCGTTCGTCATAACTGTTACTTCATCAGATGAAACTTCAGTTACTACACCGGCGCTCTTTGCCATGATTACATCGCCAGCATCGATTGCGTTACGCCATTCCATACCAGTACCAACAAGTGGTGACTCTGGACGCATTAGCGGAACCGCTTGGCGCATCATGTTAGAACCCATCAACGCACGGTTAGCGTCGTCGTGCTCCAAGAATGGAATCATCGCAGTTGCAACTGAAACCATCTGACGTGGTGAAACGTCCATGTAATCAACTTCGTCTGCCGGAATATATTCAACTTCTCCACCGCGACGACGAACTAGAACACGAGCTTCTGCAAATGAACCATCTGCATTAAGTGGTGCATTTGCTTGCGCAATGACGTGCTCATCTTCTTCATCTGCAGTTAAGTAATCAACCTTGTCGCTAACTTTGCCATTAACAACTTTGCGATATGGAGTTTCGATAAATCCAAATGCAGTTACACGTGCATATGTTGCAAGACCACCGATAAGACCAATGTTTGGACCTTCAGGAGTTTCGATTGGACACATACGTCCGTAGTGAGATGGGTGAACGTCACGAACTTCGAAGCCTGCACGATCACGTGAAAGTCCACCAGGTCCAAGCGCTGATAAACGACGCTTATGTGTAAGACCTGACAATGGATTTGTTTGATCCATGAACTGTGACAACTGAGATGTTCCGAAGAATTCCTTGATTGATGCAACAACCGGACGGATGTTGATCAATGTTTGAGGAGTAATTGCTTCGACATCTTGGGTGGTCATACGTTCGCGAACCACACGTTCCATACGTGAAAGACCGGTACGAACTTGATTTTGAATCAATTCACCAACGGTACGTAGACGACGGTTACCGAAGTGATCGATGTCGTCAGCTTCTACGCGAACTTCCTTGCCGTAATCCATAACTAGATCGCCACGGTGTAGCGCAACTAGGTACTTCAGTGTGGCAACGATGTCCTGAATAGTAAGCAAATTCGCTGCTAATTCCTGCTCAAGACCTAACTTCTTATTGATCTTAAAGCGACCGACCTTGGCCAAGTCGTAACGCTTTGGATTGAAGTAGTAGTTCTCAATTAAATTCTGTGCGGCTTCTTTTGTAGGAGGCTCACCAGGACGAAGCTTGCGATAAATATCTAGCAACGCATCGTCTTGAGTCTTTACGTTATCTTTTTCAAGAGTTTGGCGGATTGAATCGTATTCACCGAAGTTTTCGATGATCTGCTCTTCGGTCCAACCAAGCGCCTTGAGGAAAATTGTTACAGATTGCTTACGCTTACGATCGATACGTACGCCAACCTGATCCTTCTTATCTACTTCGAATTCAAGCCATGCACCACGTGAAGGAATGATCTTCGCGGTGAATACATCTTTATCTGAACCCTTTTCGATTGAACGTTCAAAATAAACACCAGGAGAACGAACAAGCTGTGAAACAACTACACGTTCGGTGCCGTTGATTACGAAAGTTCCGCGAGGTGTCATCAATGGGAAGTCGCCCATGAAAACAGTCTGCGATTTAATTTCGCCAGTTTCATTGTTCATAAATTCCGCAGTTACGAAAAGTGGAGCTGCGTAAGTCATGTCGCGCTCTTTGCACTCGTCTACTGCGTACTTTGCTGGTTCGAAACGATGGTCACGGAATGAAAGTGACATCGATCCTTGGAAATCTTCGATTGGTGAGATCTCTTCGAAAATTTCTTCTAAACCTGATTGGGATGGTAGCTCTCCACGAAGTGATTCCGGTGAGTTCGCCATACGCTCGCGCCACTCGGCGTTACCAAGTAACCAATCAAAGCTCTCACGTTGTAGAGCAAGCAGGTTTGGTACTTCAAGTGGTTCAGAGATTTTGGCGAAAGAAATACGGCGTGGAGCTGTTTTGTTCTTTGACGCGGCCAAGTTATGTCCTTCCAAGACAATTAACGTTCAATTTAAAACGCACACGACTGTTAGGCCGCCAGCCGCTATATGCCATGACCTAGTAGAAAAGTGTGAGGGAGCAGGATATAGGTGCTTGCTTTCCCCTGTCTAATCGGGTAAAAGCACCCCTCCTGCTCCCTCGATTCCCCCAAGGAGCTAATGCTTGATTACTGCTTGATTATTTCAATTAAGCGGTTGGCTTAGCAGGCTTTGGCGCCTCAGCTGGTTTTACCGGCTTTGTTGGAAGCGCTGCGATCGCCTTGATTGCGGCATCCCTTGCTGCCGTCGCTGCTGCGATTGCTGCCTTACGGGCATTATCAGCAGCAGTTTTTGCCTCTGCTGTTGTTGAAGCGGTTACAGCGCTCTTGTATGCGCTCTTTGCGGCATCAACTGCGCTCTTAAATGCATCATTAGCGCTCTTACGAGCTGCCGCATTTGCTTTCGCTTTTGCCATGTAATCTGCAAGAGCAGCTTTATATGCAGCCATTGCTGCCTGGCTATCTGACTTCCATTTTTCCAAAGCTGCCTTGTAGGTTTGATTTGCCTGAGATTTTGGCTTTGGAGTTGCTGTTCCCTCTGCAAATGCTGAGGTTGGCAGCGATAACGAAGCAATCATGGCTAACGCTAAAAACTTCTTCATCTTTACTTCCTAACTTTCCTGATAGTTCCCGATAGTTCCCGAAATTGCGGTGCTTTCCGCATGAATGAATAGTGACCCATATTCGTGTGAAACTTATGTGAAAGTTGCTTTAACTCCTTAGGAACTAGCAACTAATTCCCTAATTAAGTAACTTTAAACCGTGAGCAAAGGGCAGATACTCGTCGTTGATGATGAACACGGCATAAGGACCTTGCTTTCGGAAGTGTTAAATATTGCCGGATTCCAAGTCACTATGGCCGCAGATGGCCTCGATGCTTTAAATCAAATCAGAAAGAATAAATTCGATTTAGTACTGCTCGATGTTAATTTACCTAAAGTTGATGGTTTTGCAATACTTGAAAAAATAAGGGCATCGGCGCCTACTCAACCAATAATCATGATTAGTGCACGTACCGAAAAAGATGATGTCACGCACGGCTTAAGACTTGGGGCCGATGATTACATTCGTAAGCCATTTAGTGTCGAAGAATTAGTATTGCGAGTTGAGAACCGTTTGCGCAGAACTTCCAACTCGGAAGTTGAAACCTTCATCTGTGGACCGATTGAATTAAATGAACTTAAACATCAAGTTCTGTTTAAAGATCAGGAAATTGAGCTTTCGCCAACTGAATTTAATCTCCTTTTGGCACTCATTCATAATCAAAATCGCGTCATGACAAAAGAGAAATTGCTGGACTTGGTTTGGGGACTTGATTTCGAGACTTCTACAAACGTTGTCGATACCTACATCTCGTATCTTCGTAAGAAATTGCATAAAGATGGATTCGAAGGAATCAAAACGGTGCGTGGCGTAGGTTTCAAATTGGATAGTCAATGAAGTTAACCTCCCGGTTAGTTATTGTTCTAACAATTTTTATTAGCATCGCAACTTTTTCCGCTGGGTTATTCTCAGTAATTACTAACCACGACCAACAAGTAAGTAATTACAAGAAGTCTCTAAATGTTATTCATGCTGAGATGAAAAGTAGTCTAGAAGACCCGGTATCACTTGCATTATTAATCGCAAATCAGAGCACAATTCCGATGTCGCTTGGATTCATAACTGACGACAATGACATTACCTATTTGGTAGATAACGCTGGTACTAATATCACCAAACTAAATAAGGATCTGATTGATAGAGGCGATAAGCAGACATTGAGCATTGGTTCTGAATTGGTCAGGTTTTTCAAAACAGGCAAAGGCGAAGCTGTTGCCTTTGTAATTTCAACAAAAGAAATTGATAAGCAAATTGGCCAAATCTGGGGCAAAATCTTGCTCTTCAATTTAATACTCATATTAATTTGCGTAGCTGCGGTGCTCTTAATATTTCGAAGAGATTCAAAAATTAATAGTGCTGCTCGAGCAATGCAAGAATTCATTGGGGATGCTTCTCATGAATTGAAGACGCCTTTAACCGTTATTCGTGGTTATTCCGAAATGCTTGGCACTCATCCAGAAAAGGTAGAGAAATATGCCGAGCGAATTAATGTTGAATCGCTAAGAATGACCGAAATTATTGATCGCTTACTGAAGATTGCAGCTTTGGATGAAAAGAATAAGGTCGAAGCAATCGAAATTGATATCGCCAAATATGTTAAATCTCAGATTGAAGATATATTGATTATTCAACCGAAGCGAGAAATCACATTTCTTTCAGAGCCTTTGACCATAAAAGCTCCTCTCGACCTAATAGAGATTCTAATTACGAACCTATTAACAAATGCCAGAGTTCATTCGCCTGAAGACACACCTATTCAAATTACGATTACCGATAAGAAATTGATAATTGAAGATGGCGGACCAGGTTTATCAGAAATTCCAGATAAGCCATTTAAACGTTTTGATGAATCTCGGTCGAGAGAGACTGGCGGAAGTGGCTTGGGTATGAGCTTAATTCAAAAGAGTGCAAAGAAGCTTGGTGTGAAAGTGTTTTTCAGTAAGAGTGAACTTGGCGGGCTAAAGGCAGAAATCGCCTTTTAGATTCTTGAGCTCACCCAGGCGAAGATATCGACGCCTCTGACTACCTGTGTCAAAGTTAAGAAAATCAGAACGCCTCCCGCTCGATAAATCCAAGCACCAAATTGACTCTCTTTCCAGTCAGTTTCTGGCTCCTTACCAGCAAGGGAAATAATCTGAATTACAAAACCTGGAATCGTCAATAGAACAAATGACCAAGCTAAAAATAACTTCGGAGATTGAAGTGCATCTTTTGCTAATGCTGTAAAAATTCCACCAATAAATATCATGGCAATGATTTTGAAAGTACCCCTTGGACTAATCCAATAGTAAATCTCATTAGTTTTCTTGAATTTGAATCCGAAGAGGTTTAGGAAAGTTGGCAAAAAGAAAATGACTGAACCAATCAATAATTTTATATTAATACCAATAAATTCACTCGCAATTACTAGAAATATGTAAATTCGAAGTAATTTAGAAACTCCTTTATCAAATTTACTTTGTTCAATTTTCTTAGGAGTTGTAATGGAAAGTCTTACTGGATATGCATGTACAGCTAAATCTTCTAGGGCTAATCTTACCATGACCGCTAACGCCACAATTAAACCTATTTGATTCGCATAAAATGAAATAGCAAATTGAGTATGAGCTAGGGTATTAAGCGAACCTATCATTCCCTTTATGATCCAGCCAGATAGCAAAGTTATGAGCGCATAATCACTTAAACGTTCCCATTTGTAATCTTTACCAATTGCTCTTCGAATTGGTCGTATGCTGCTTGCGATCATTGCTGGAGCTACAATCAAAATCACAATACCCAATAAAGTCATAATTTCACTTCGGTTAGTGACATGACCAGAAAGAATTGTTGCGAGGAAAATTACAATTGCTGATACAAGACCTGCAAAACTATCAATCGTTGAGATTACAAGTAATGCTGCGAAAAAATACCATTTAGGCGGAATGGCTTGAAACTGAACACTGTACGTAGCCATGGCAGCCAGTATGAATGAAATTGGGTAAAGTAATGTTGCTAGGGATCCCAACATAGCTCTTAGATAAGCACCGTCTGCTACTTTGCGAGAAAACAGCGGTGATCTACTTCCGGTCTTTTCGGAAATTAGTAAAAATTTTGCATCAATCTCTCTAGTAAATGGATGATCCCAAGTTTTAGAAAGGTCCCCCCATTTGGGTTCTGCCTCAATTCTCTTGAGTTCGCCTCCATCAACTAGTTCTAATTCTTCTTTTTCTTTTTCTTCGTCTTCTTTCTTCGTGTTACTTCCAATGAGAGCCAAGGCTGCCAAACCTGCCAACATATTTCTACTATTTTTGTCGGGTTCTTGTGCGGGCTCATATCCGGGAAGCTGCTCTCGATTCAGAATCAAATTTAATTTGTTTAGTGAGTAAATTTCATCAAACTCAGTGCAAGGCTGGTTCCAATTTATCTTGCCATCTAAATCTTTACAGAAGTCGGCATAAGCCGTTCCTTCGATGCTGCCATCGGGATTAATAATCTCAATTGTAACTTTTCCAGGACCTGGATTGGTTTCATCAGGAATCTGTAGTTCCAATTGTTCCGCTTCTTTATTTGCAATTCTATCAACGATGATGCGTTCATCAGCAAAAGTCATGGCCATTCCAAAATTAAGCAATAACAAGACTAAAATCACTAATTTTTTCATTTCTTGTTCACCGTAACTCTAATTCTTTGACCTGGTTTCAAGTTATCAATTCTTACTTGGGCATTTGAGTTCTGTTTGCTTGAAGTGCTCTGGTTTTGATTTGAAGAAATTTTCGCAACAACAGCTTTCGCTTTAGCCACATTTGCTGATGCAATTGTTACTGCCGTCTTCGCGGCAGTAATTTGCTTACTGACGTTAGTAATAACTTGTTTTGCAACGAGCAAGGTGGCTTGTTTCACTGCAAAGGTTTCTGCAACATCTTGAGCATTTTGAGATGTTATCTCTGCAACTTTTGTTGCTTGTTCAGCTGAAATTAATATTGAATTTAAATTTGAAGCTTTATTTTGCGCTTCATTAATTGCTTGATCAGCAGATTTTTGCGCCTCGACTACTGCATTCTGAGCTTTTTCAAGTTGTGCTTGTGTAGCATTTTTTTCTTCTTCGGTAGTCGCGATTGTGACAGCTTCAGCAGCTTTCGCTGCACTTTGTGCTGCCTCCACTAATTTGTTTGAAGTTTCCGCTGCTTTCTTATCTGCAAGTAATTTTTCGGATGCAGCTTTCTCTACAGCTTTCTGTTGTGCAATCGCATCTGCGGCTGCTTTCGCAGCTGCGGCATCCGCGGCTGCTTTTGCAGTTGCGGCAGCTGCGGCGTCGGCAGCTGCTTTCTCTGCTGCAATTTTGGCAGCAGCGGCAATCTGCAATGCATTTGTTTGAGCAACTTTTGCCGCATTTTGCTGAACTGTTGCAGTTGCTAGTGCATCTTTTGCTGCGCTTGCAGAAGAATTTGCAACGGATGTCGCAACTTTGATGTTTGTAATTTGAATGGCGAGTTTACTTTGTGCTGCACTTGCTGCTTGAACTGCACTTACTGCCTGTGTTGCCGCAGTAGCAGCATTTTTAACTGCAGCAGCTGCTTGTGCTGCTAAAGCAGTTGCTTGAGCTTGAGCCGAGGCCACTGCAGCTTTTGCTGCGCTGGAATTTGCAACCGGAACATTTTTTGCTGCGGCAGCAAGCGATGCTGCTTTTTGTGCTGCGGCTTGTGCTGCGGCTTGTGCTGCGGCTGCTTGTTGCGCGGCTGCTTGTTGCGCGGCTTGAGCTTTAGCTGCAGCAGTTGCTGCCTGGGTTGCCAAAGCTTGTTGAGTTGAAATAACTTGTTTCGCAGCTGCTAAAGCGGCGGCATCCGCGGCAGCTTTAGCGGCGGCATCCGCGGCAGCTTTAGCGGCGGCATCCGCGGCAGCTTTAGCAGCGGCAGCGGATGCAGCAGCGGCAGCCTGACATGCTGCATCGCAACTTGATGTTTTTGAATTACTATTTTGAGTCGAGTTGTTTGAGCTAGAAGAAGAATTGCTGCTGCCAGAAGATGCGGCTGAAGCAATGGTCACTGTTATTGAGTAAGAACTAGTAACGCCATTTGCATCTGTTGCTCTGACAGTAAATGTATATGACCCTGCAGAGGTAGGAGTACCTGAAATTTCGCCTGTCGTCGAGTTTATTGTTAAACCTGTTGGTAGTGATCCACTAGAAATTGAATAAGTAAAAGGAGACTTACCACCGGATGCGCTATTGCTTAACGTATATGCCGAGCCTGCCGTTCCACTCAATCCTGAGGTAGGTGCAGTAAAAGAAATTGCTTCAAAAACTTCACCAGTTTCTGGTGAAATGCTATCGGCAGTTGGCGAAATGCCATTTGAAGCTATTGTCGAAACTTTTAAGGTCATACCAAGATGTGCAGTTGTGACTACAAAAGTTGAATTAGTAGCGCCAGCGATGTCAGTGCAAACTCCACCTGAGCACTCTTGCCACTGATATGTGATTGTTGGATCAGGTGCACCTTCATACAGCGGATTAGCAGTTAATGTACTTCCAATGTAAGGGGTTCCGCTAGGAGCTGAATCGGTTAATAAATTAGGCGCAAAGTTACCTCTTGGCGTGACCGTAGTGGCAGATGAATTCGTACCGGTGCCCGCTAAATTTGTGGCCGCTACCGTAATTGAATATTGGGTTGAATTCGTTAATCCATTTACATTTATAGGTGATGCAGATCCGGAAGCGGTAATTGCGGTACCACCGCCGACTGGAGTTGCAGTAACCACGTAACCAGTTAGGGCTGATCCGCCATTATTACTTGGCGCAGCAAATGTAACTGTCGCATAAGAATCATGCGCTGCAGCCGAAATTGAAGTTGGAGCGCCGGGAGTTGTATATGGTGTTCCTGAAGTGGCAGATGAACTTGCTGAAGAACCTAACGAATTATTTGCCACATAAGTAAAATTATATTCAACACCGTTTGTTAAGCCGGTTACGGAAATTGGAGATGAACTTCCAGTAGCAGTAACTGCAGTACCACCGCCTACAGGTGTTGCGGTAACGGTATAGCCAGTAATTGCATAACCATTTGTTGCAGGGGCTGTAACTGCAACTGATGCACTGGCATTTCCAGTAGTTACAGTGGGAGCATCCGGCTGTGATGGAACAGAATTCATGCTCTCCAAGGCACTAAATGAAGAAGGATCTGAATCTGCTGGGCTCGCCAAAGCCACAACTTTAAACTTGTATTCGGTTCCAACAGCCAAGCCAGTAATGTCGCATGATGTTGTAGCGATATCGTTTGAAGTGCATGTTTTGGCTGGCGATATCGCGGTCCCTGCAGAGTTATAAGCTGTAACAACATAACCAGTAACCGTGGACCCATTTGTTGCATTTAGCGACCAACTCACCGTAATTTTATTGTCTCCCGGTGTAGGAGTATTAATAGTCGGCGCATTCGGTTTCGCAGCAGGCGTCGACTGATTCGAAGCCACTGAGTCGCTTGAATTACCACTTGTTCCATTAGAAGTTGAATTTGTGGTTACTTTAAAAGTGTAAATCGAACCATTGGTAAGTCCATTTATTGTGCAACTTAATGCTGTGGTTAACGAAGATGAAACGGTACAGGTATCTGTTGTGGCATTGCCAGAAAAATCGTATGCCGTAACGGTGTAAGAATTGATTGTAGATCCATTAGTGCTCGCACCGCTAAATGTAATTGTCGCTGAACTATCACTTGCAACTGCACTTACTGAAGTTGGTGCTGTTGCTGGTCCTTGAGTGACCAAAGTATCTGTTCCTGAGGCAGAAGAATTTCCTATCGAATTTGTTGCTACAAGTGAATATGTGTATTGGACTCCATCTGTTAAGCCACTTACTGAAATTGGAGACGAGCTGCCAGATGCAGTAATTGCACTTCCTCCACCTGTGGGAGTTGCCGTGACTGTATAAGAAGTTATTGCTGAACCGCCATTTGATCCAGCGGTAAACGGCACGCTTGCAGTACCTGATGCCGAAGAAGTTACATCTCCAATAGTTGGTGCGCTAGGAGTTGTTGCTGGCGTTACCGAGGCAGAAGGTGCGGAGTTTGTTGAAGTACCAACTCCATTATTGGCCGTAGCTGTAAATGTGTATGCAGTTCCATTTGTTAAACCTGTGACTGTGCATGAAGTATTGGGAGCGCTTGCGGTACAAGTTTTACCATCTGGCGATGAAGTGATGGTGTAACTTTGAATCGCCGCACCACCATTGTCTGTTGGTGCCGTTAATGAAACTGATGCTTGGCCATTTCCAATTGAACCCACGAGCGCAGTTGGAGCCCCAGGATTTCCCGCTGGTGTCACTGAGCTAGATGCAGATGATGCCGAGGAAGTACCGGTGCTATTGGTAGCAGTTGCGGTAAATGTGTAAGCGGTTCCATTTGTCAACGTCGCAATTGAACAATTGGTTGCGGGTGAAACTACTGTGCATGTTCCGCCACCAGGAGATGCCGTAATTGTGTAACTACTTGGGGTACCGCCGCCTGCACCGGCAGAAATTTGAATCATCGCGCTGCCATTTCCTGCTGTGACGCTAGAAAATGTTGGAACTGCAGGTGCCGCCAAAGTCCAATTCGCAATATAGGTTGAATTACTACTACCCATACTTGTAGTTGTTGCAGATGCAGAAAGTGTTGTGGCACCTGTCGACCAACCTGCAAAAACATAACCAGATCTGGTTGGAGCACTTGGAAGATTTACAGTTGCACTTGCATCACCACTAACGGAATTAGAGCCAGTAGCAGTGCCGCCGTTTGTATCAAAATAAATCGTGAAATTATTGTTTGCCCACTGTGCAACCATGGTAACTGATTCTGCATCAGTCCCAAATAAGTAACTTGCACCGGCAGAGTATGTGCTGCTTTGTCCCGAGATCTGCCAGCCAGTAAATTTAAAACCGGTATATGAAAAGCCTGAAGATTGAGCAAGGGTTCCAAGTGCACCATATCCACCAGAAATAGTTGTCGCGGTGCCAGATGCACCACTAGCACCTTTATCGAATGCGACTGCGTAAGTTTTTGGTGACCAAACGGCGTAGAGAATATAAGTTCCGTCAGTAACGACGTGTGCATTTGAATTTGAAACCGCAGAACCACCATTAGTTACAGACCAATGTTGGAAGGTATAGCCGGCTCTCGTGGGCGATGCATTCAAAATAATTGTTTGATTGTTATTACATTGATTACCAGAATTAGTGCATTCAGCATCATATGTAAATTCGCCTGCAGCCAAAGCACCGCCGTTTAAAACATATTTGACTTCATAAATCTTGACCCATTGGGCATACAAAGTTATATCGGAGGTGCCTACTGTGTAGCTGGCACCTGCAGCATAAGAAGTTCCAGTGCCATTTTGAAGTGTGTTCCAACCTGCAAATATATTGGTAATCCCACTTGCCACTGTTGAGGTATCGATTGATGAAATATTTACATTTGAGCCGTAAGTTCCACTTGTTGGAGAACTGGTTGGGTTATTAGAGAGTGCGGAATCTGGAGTGATATTGATGTTGTAATTGATATTTCTCGTAACAGGTGTCCAAATTGCTGTAATAGTTACATTTCCGGACGGTGTGTACCCATTTGAAATTTGAGTTCCATTAACTGCCCAACCTCCAAACGTGTAACCAGTTCTAGATAAACCGCTTCCGCTAGGTAGAGTTAAACCAGATTCACCCACTCTGAACGAAACATCTGTTACCGATCCAGTCGCACCGCTTTCATCATAATTAATCGAATAGGTATCGCCTAACCAATATGCATACAAAGTAATACTTGCGGAAGGCACGTAAGGCGATGTTACTGTCGTGGTATCTGATTGGCTTGCTAGCCAACCCATAAATGTATATCCGCTTCTGCTAAATCCATTTGAACCAGGCAAAGTTACTGCGCTATCTCCTACCGTAAATGAATCTGTAGCGCGCGTAGCTGTGCCGGAACCGCTATTTGAGTTGTACGTAATTGTGTAGGTATTAGGAGTCCATTTTGCATAAAGCGTTTTATCTGCAGACGTTGAATAACTTGTGATCGCCGAACCGGTGCCTGATGGGTTGTCATGCCAAGCAGAGAACGTATATCCAGTTTTCGTTAGAGTTCCAGCATTTGCAGTTACAGAATAGCTTGTGCCGCCTGTTTGATATGTGCCATTAGAAGGAGCGGAACCTCCAGTTGCACCATTGCCGTTATAGCTGATGGCGTAAGTAATTCCTTCCCATTTTGCATACAAAGTGATGGCACCTGATGGCGAATAATTAGATCCGTCACTTCCGACAAAATTCGTAGTTCCAGATTCGGTATACCAACCTAAGAAACTGTAACCACTTCTAACCGGAAGTGGCAAAGTCAAAGGTACGCCTGAGTTATAAGTTGCGGTGCTTGGTGTAACTGTTCCGCCTGAATAATTCGCGTTATAAGTTACAACATAGCCTGAACTAGTGACCGTACCGCCAGTATAAACAGCAGAGGTGCCAGTAGCGTTTGTCGCAGTTGCTTTTAATGTATAGGCGGTGCCATTTGTTAAGCCAGTAATCACGCAAGATGTTGAACCTGGCGTTGAATATGTACAAGAGCCAATCAATGTTGCACCTGAGTATGCATAAATTGTGACACTGGAAGCAGCGCCTAAAGTTGAAGAGGCAGCCTGAGTTGTTGCAGAAACAGTGGCCTGGCCATTTCCAGCTGTCGAGGAAATAGCTGTCGGAGCACCTGGAGCTTTAATTGTCCATTTTGCATATACAGTTAAATTTCCATAAACGGTTACTGAAGCGAGATTGGCATAATTTGTGCCACTGCCATCGGCCACGGTATTCCAGCCTGCAAATGTGTAACCAGTTCGGGAAAATGCATTAGTTGTTAATGCTTTTGCTGTTCCCGCAACAATTGACATATTCGACATGGTTCCACTTGTTGAGCTATTTCCATTGAAAGTAACCGCATAAGTATTTGCAGTCCAAACAGCATACAAAGTTACGTTTGAAGAATTTGTTGCCGCATATGTATTTGAGATTGCAGTTGTAGCGCTACTTGAGGTATTCCAACCTGCGAAGGTGTAACCAGTTTTTACCATTGTTCCGACCGCAGATAAAGTGACAGCAGATCCATTGTAAGTCCAGCTATCTGATGAATTTGCTTGGGATCCTGTTGCACCATTTGCGTTATAGGTGATTGTGTATGTAGCTGCAGTCCAAACTGCATAAAGTGTGATATTCGCAGTCGGCGTATAGGGTGAACTGACCGCAGTTCCGGTAGTTGTAGTAGCCCAACCTGTCAATCTGTATCCGGTTTTAGTAAGAGTTGAACCACTCGGTAACGCAACGGAAGAGGTAGATGAACTCTGCGTCATCGCTACAGGTGCTGTACCTGTTCCACCATTTGCATTGAATGTTATGGTTGCAGTCCAATTAGTGGTGAATGTATTTGAAGCGCTATTGTCATTGCCCGCTAAATCTGTTGCAACACCGGAAGGCACTTGTAGAGAGATAATTCCACCGCTAGTGGAACTACCGTTGCTGTATGCATAGTAATAAACATTAGATGCGGTAGAACCTGCATAATAATAGTTATTCCAAACCCAATTTGAGCCCGACTTTATTAGATCTGCTTCAACTAGACCATAAAGATTCTCACTTGATGTAATTGAAAACCTGGTATTAGTTGTAGCTGAGAAAGTTCCACCACTAGTTAACAAGTTACTTGTAATTGTTACTGTAGGAGCTGTGGTATCAATAGTCACATTCGCAAGTGCCGTCGAAGCTGCGGATATCACTGCGCCTACCTGCTGGGTTACAGTGAACGAATAAGTGCCATCTGATAAAGTTCCAAAATCACATGTTGCTGAAGTTGAAGTTGCAGTGACCGTGCAAGTAGTTGTAACACCTGCAGATGATGTGGCTGTAAATACAACTGTTGCACCTGACATTACCCCTGCAACTGTAAAAGTCGGAGTATTGTCCTTAGTTACATTATCTGTAGTGCTGTTTCCCGTATCTGAAGCCGTGACTAAATCAACGTTAGTGGGCGCGTTTGGTTTCCATTTTGCATAGAGAGTAATATTTCCGCTAGATGTGTAGCTTGCTCCTGCGGTATAAGAAGTTCCACTCCCATCTGATGCAGTATTCCAACCATCAAATGTGAAGCCAGTTCTGGCTAGTGTTCCGCTATTAGTCGCAAGGGCTTTTGCAACACTTCCAATATAAGTTATTGCAGCCGGCGCCGTTCCTGAAGTTTTTGAATTTCCATCAAATGTAACGGTGGAATTCCACTGCGCATACAAAGTGATATTTCCAGTTGAGGTGTAAGTGCTTAAACCGGCTACATATGAAGTACCACTTCCGGTAGCTGTTGTGTTCCAACCTGCAAATGTGTATCCAGTTTTCGCTAAAGTTCCAGAATTACTCGCTAAAGTTGTATTCGCACTGGTTCCAGTTGCAGTGGTTGGGCTTGGTGCGGAGCCGCTAGTTGCGCCATTGGCAGCATATGTAATCGTTGAATTCCATTGGGCATATAGAGTCGTAGCTGCAGTGACACTTATTGAATCTCCTGCGTCGTAATGTGTTCCCAAACCTGTTTCTAAGGTATTCCAACCTGCAAAAGCAAATCCAGTCTTTGTGCCTGTGTATGTAGTTGCTGTGGTCGTGGTGGGACTAATTATTAATATTGCCGAAGAAGCAGGTGCTGTCCCTGAGCCTTTATTTACGTTATAACTTAAAGTTGCGGTTCCGAAGGCTTTGCAAACACCATATAAAGAATCTAGCCAAGCACCTGTGTATTTACCCATGCCCATCAAAAGAGAATTGGCGGCACATAAATTATCTGTAGGTGTTGTGACTACAGATGAATAACTTGCAGCAGATCCAAGTCCAGGTGGGGTATTGCAAACAAGTGCAAAATCCGCCCAACCTCTATGACGAACACCAGTTGCTACCGTGCCATCAGGACACCATTCAACATTGGCAGCTCCTGTGCTGTGAAAAACAGATACCTCGGTGGAATTAGAAGTTGAATGCGCAGTGCTTGGAATAGTTCCATCTGCGTTAAGCGATCGGCAGTAAATGGAATATGGAGAAGTATTTGATGTTCCGCCAGACCACCTAAAACCAACCACCACTGCGTCGGCGGCACAACTTGAAGATCCCGAATTAGAGCCACCAGCAGGATTAATTAAAGTAGTTGTAGTTGTTGATGAACTTAAAATTGCAGCACTTGAAATTGGGGTGCTGAAAGAAAAAAATATGAAAGGCGCAATTAATAAGGTAATAACGATTTTGGATAGGCTGTGAAAGCGCTTTATTGCAAGCATGCTTCCGCCCTTCCAATTCAAAAATAACCGTACTAATACTGGATAAGGCGTAATTCTTTTCCATTTACATTAAAGGTGTAGGCCAAACTCACCCTTTTAGGGGTGAGACGAAGGGGCGAATCTAACCCCTAAGAAAATCAGAGAATAAAAAACCCCGCAGATTTCTCTGCGGGGTTTCATTTACACTAATTTCTGTAATCAGTTCCTTTGTGAGGAACCCGTGCTACCGACAATTGTCAGCAGCTCGGACATTACTTAACAGTGACCTTTGCGCCAGCTGCTTCTAGAGCTGCCTTTGCCTTATCTGCGGTCTCCTTGTTTGCCTTCTCAAGAAGTGTTGCAGGTGTTGCATCAACTAGATCCTTAGCTTCCTTCAAGCCAAGTGCTGAGTTAAGTGCACGTACTTCCTTAATAACTGCAATCTTCTGTGAGCCAGCATCTTCAAGGATAACTGTGAACTCATCTTGCGCTGCTGCTGCGTCGCCGCCTGCTGCTGCGCCGCCTGCTGCTGCAACTGCTACTGGAGCTGCTGCTGTGACATCGAATTCTTCTTCGAATGCCTTTACGAAATCTGATAGTTCAACAACAGTCATTTCCTTAAATGCTGCCATTAAATCTGCTGATGATAGCTTTGCCATTTTTTCTTTTCCTTTTTTCTTACTCTGCTGGTGTTTCAGCTGCTGGGGTTTCTTCAGCAGCTGGTGCTGCTTCTTCTGTTACTTCTGCAGCTGCTTCGGCAACTGGTGCCTCTGCAACTACTTCAGCAGCAGGAGCAGCTTCAGCTTTCGCTTCAACTGGCGCGCCTGCTTCTAGTTTGATACGAAGCGCATCGAAGGTGCGTGCGGCCTTTGCCATTGTGCCCTTCATAGCGCCAGCCAACTTCGCCAAGAGAACTTCACGAGACTCAAGGTCAGCTAGCTTCATAATTTCGGCAGTTGTTACTGCCTTACCATCGAAGATGCCACCCTTGATTACAAGAAGTGGATTCTCCTTCTGGAATTCTTTAAATGCCTTAGCGGCAGCGATTGAATCGCCCTTAATGAATGCAACTGCAGAAGGGCCCTTTAGAAGTGAATCATCGATTTCAATTCCGGCATTCTTTGCAGCGATCTTTGTAAGGGTGTTCTTTACAACTGCATACTTTGTTTCCATGCCTAGTGAACGACGAAGAGTCTTCATCGCACCTACGGATAGACCGCGGTATTCAGTTAGCGCAATTGCATCTGCAGACTTGAAGTCTTCAGTTAATTCAGCAACTGCTGCTGTTTTATCTGGGCGAGCCATTTTGGTTCGTCCTTTCTTTTGATCCCTTTGGGTTATTGAACTTCGCAAGTTCCGAAGGCAATAAAAAATCCGTGGCGCAGAATGCGACACGGA
>JACCDH011009810.1_pt1 | contig 17366 bp, 16 predicted proteins | sample 7442481 | NCBI WGS metagenome assembly JACCDH01 (sample SAMN15323433, study PRJNA562643) | freshwater metagenome | isolation source: river surface water | place: USA:Blue River Watershed | collected 2017-08-15
CAACTCGCCAGCTCGGTCTGACGGGAGGCCTTCTTGGCGGCAGGCGCCACCGAGGGGGTCAACCCGACCAGGTTGCGGATGCTGCGGACCAATGCTTGCGGGTCAAACGGCTTGCTGACAAAGTCGTTCATGCCTGCATCCTTGGCCAATTGCTGTTCGCTGGTGAGCGCCCCAGCCGTCAAGGCAATGATGGGCAGGTGGATCAAGCCCAACCCACCGCGGATGCGCCGAACGGCGTCATAGCCATCCAGCACCGGCATCTGAGCATCCATCAATACCACATCAAATCCCTGCGGAAGCCGCACCAACTGATCGATGGCCTCTTGCCCATTGCAAGCCAGACTCACCTGCGCGCCTTCCATTTCCAGAATGCGCTTGACCACATCCAGATTGATCGCACTGTCATCCACCGCGAGCACGCGCACACCGCTCAGCCCCTGTACATCCGACGCGGGCATGAGCGCCTTGGACTGAGGCAGGGCCTGACCCTCACAGATGGAAAAATCCAGTTCAACCCAGAACTCACTGCCCACCTGAAGCTCGCTGAACACCCCCACCTCTCCGCCCATCAAGTTGGCCAACTGCTTGACGATCGACAGCCCCAGCCCAGTCCCGCCAAATCGCCGCGTGGTGGTCTCATCGGCTTGAGCAAAGGGCGTGAACAGGCGCGGCAGGACGTCAGCCCGGATGCCGATGCCGCTGTCCTTGACTGAAAACCTCAAACGGGTGCGACCTTGGGAGCTTGCCACCTCGGCGATGCGCAGCACGATCGAACCGGCCTCCGTGAACTTGACCGCATTGAACAGGAGGTTGGTCAGGATCTGATGCAGCCGGGCGGCATCCCCCTCGAGCAGGGCCGGCAGATCGGGCGTCGATTCGACATGGAGCAAGAGGCCTTTGGCCTCCACTTGGGGCGACAACAAGTCCGTCAGATCTCGCAGGACCGCTCTCAGGTCGAAGGGCGCGCGCTCAATCTGCAACTCATGTGCTTCAATTTTGGACAAGTCCAGGATGTCGTTGATGATGCCAAGCAGCGACTTGCTGGCCACATTGATCTTGCTCAGGAACGAAGCCTGCTCGGCACTCAGGGGTGTTTTCTCAAGCAGGTAAGACAAGCCGATCACCGCATTCATCGGCGTGCGAATCTCGTGGCTCATGTTCGCCAGGAACTGGCTTTTGGCTCGGTTGGCGTCCTCGGCCTTGTGCAAGGCTTCCAGCAAAGACCTCTCTTGCTTCTTCTGTGTGCTGACATCATGGGCGATCCCCAGGTAGCCGTACAACGCCCCCGTCTGATCATGCATGGGCGTGACCGCCAGCGACACCGGCACGCGCCGACCATCCTTGCCAACATACGTCAGCTCTCGGGGCTGGTACATGAAGGCTGGATCGGTCAACACCTGATCGCCCTCAATCACCCGCCCGTGAAGCGCGGACAACTCTCTGCCAATTGCCTCGAACTCGGCTCGATCCAGCACACGAGGTGACCGGTTCACACCGATCATCTCGTCGCTGGCGTAGCCCAGCAAACGTTACGCCCCCGTATTGAAAACAGTGATTCTGCGCTTGGGATCCATCGCAATGATGGCCACCGTGGACGCCGAGTCCAGCACCGTCTTGAGCAGCACGGACTTGTCGCGCAGTTCACGCTCGGCATTGGCGCGATCGGTCACATCAAAGTTGACGCCCGTCATGCGAACGGGGCGCCCTTGGTCGTCGCGAAAGATTCTTGCGGCAGCTTTCAAATGGCGCACACCGCCATCCGGGCGAACGATTCGAAATTCGTTGTCGAACTTCTGGCCATGGCGCAAAGACAACTCAAGGGCCTGCTCGCTGCTGCTTCGATCGTCGGGGTGCAAGCTGCCACGCCACAGCTCATAGGGCGCATCGCCATCCATGGGCTCACGACCATAGAGCTGGAACATGCGCTCGTCCCACCGCAAGGTGCCCGCAACCAGGTCATATTCCCAGACACCAATGCCTGCTGCTTCTGCGGCTATCTCGGTTCTCTCGTTGGTCGCACGCAGCGTGTCTTCGACGCACTTGCGCCCGGTGATGTCGTATCGAATGGAGATGTATCTCTCGATACGACCATCGGCGCCAATGAACGGGGCAATGATGCTGTCCACCCAGTACAGAGAACCATCGCGGGCACGGTTGCACACCTCGCCTCGCCATGACTTGCCACCCGCAATGGTGCGCCACATGTCGGCCCAGTAGCCATGGCCATGCAGGCCAGAGTTGACAATGCGGTGGTTCTTCCCGATCAGATCTTCCCGGCTGTAGCCCGAAATTGCGCAAAACTGATCGTTGACCTCCAGGATGCGCCCCGCAGGGTCCGCAACCGAGACGATCGCGTGCTGATGCAAGATGCTCAACATGGCCTGACTGTCTCGCTGCGCAGCGGCCAGCAACGAGCGCCCCTCCACCAGCTCCGTCACATCGTGCACCAGGGTGTAGATGCCACGAACCTCACCATCCAACACATCGGGCACATAGTTCACCATCGTGTGGCGAACGCCGGCCTCACTGAGCGATCGAGTGGTGCTGTCGAAGAACGACTGCGTGGCACCACCCAAGGCAGCCTGAAGATGAGGCAAATTGCGTTGATAGGCCTCCTCACCCACCAGGTCGCGCAGGTGCATGCCATGAATGGTCTCAGGATCCACCCCGAACCAGGATTGATGGGCCTTGTTGGCGACCCGATTGAGGAGGCTCTGATCCCAGTAGCCGATCTGCGAAGGCAAGGCATCCAGAATCGCCTGAAGCGCACGTTCGGCACGTTTGCGCGCGGTCACATCCTCAATGACCGCCAGACTCCTCAGCGGCTTGCCATCGATGTCACGCTCCAGGATGCTTGAGAAAAGCACATCCAGCACCTGCCCGTCCTTGGTGACCATTTGACAGGGCACATCATCCACCCGGCCATCATTGAGGAAAGTCGGCAACACATGAGTGAGCGCGTGGGCTTGTGATGCTGGCGTGAAGAACTCTGCGCTGGGCCGCCCCAACACGTCCTCCCGGACATAACCCAGCTTGAGCAGCCACCGGTCGCTGACGGACAACAAGCGCCCACCGGCATCCACCGAGTGAAGCATGGCGGGCGTGCGCTCGTACATTTCGCGGGTGCGTGCTTCGCTGGCGGCCAGCAGCCGGGCTTCGAAGACCTGCACAGACACATCGCGAACAAACAAGGTCAAGCCTGTCGATTGCGCCCCGTGATCAGGCTCGGGAACCACCGTCGTGGATGACGGAATCAGGCGCCCCGTCCGGTGCAGCCACACCACATCCTGGTTGAACGCCCGCTGTGCCGCCATCATGGATGCGACATCCCATGTCGGGTGGCCGCCGCTGTCGGTGGCCAGCAACTTTGCAAAAGGCTCACCGAGTATCGCTTCGGCTGTGTAGCCGAACAATTCCTCAGCCGCCGGATTCCACCGTTTCACACACCCCGCCGCATCAACGCCGACGATGGCATCGGCGCTGTGCTGCTCGACCAATGCGGCACGCGCCAGTTCCATGGCCGCTGCTTTGGCACTCAAAGCGGTTTTCCGCCGCTGAAGCGCGCATGTCACCGCCTCGGCAAGACAGCGCAACACCTCGCGCTGCACGTCATTGAGCTGCCTGGGCTGCCTGTCGATCACACAAATGGTGCCAATGCGCAAACCGTCGCTCAAGCGCAAAGGTGCGCCGGCATAAAAGCGGATGTAAGGTGCCTCGGTGACCAGCGGATTGTCGGCAAACCTGGGATCCAGACCCGCATCCGACACCTCGAACAAGTCGTCACCATGCACCGCATGAGCGCAGAAAGCCGCGTCCCGCGAGGTTTCCGTCACACCCGGCAAGCCCACCGCGGCCTTGAACCACTGGCGGTCAATGTCGATGAGGCTGATCGCCGAAATGGGGACGCCACACACAACCGAGGCGGCCCTGACCAGCGCGTCAAACTCGGGTTCGGGGTCGCTGTCCAGGACCTGCAGCTGCTGCAACGCAGCCAACGCAAGGGATTCGTTGTCGCGAGGAGGTGCTGACTGCATGACTCAAGCGTCCTGGTCGGCCGAGTGTGGGTCTTGTGCTGGCTTGCGCAGGCACAGCGTGAACGTCGACCCCACCTCGGGCGCGCTCGTCACCACCATTCGCCCTCCCATGGCATGAGCCAGGCTCTGGCACAACACCAGCCCGATGCCAGTTCCCTGCGTCGCGGACATCTCGGCGCCCAGGCGGTTGAAGGGCTCGAACAAATGACTCACCTGTTCGTGGCTCAACCCCAGGCCCGTGTCGGAGACATCAAACCGCACCTCGTCGGCGGTGCTCCAGACCTCGACTTGGATGTCGCCCCCGCGGCGGTTGTACTTGATGGCGTTTGAAATCAGATTGAGCAACACCTGACGCAACCGCCGATGATCCGCCTGGACCCACTGCTGCTCTTGGGCCACCCGTACCGCCACACGCAGGTCTCTGGACTGCGATTCTGGTGCGGTCATTGCCAGGACATCCCTCACAGCCTGAACCGCGTCGACTGACGTCGTGCTCAAAGCGACTTTGCCGGCATTGATGCTTGCCAGATCCAGGATATCGACCACCATCGAAAGGAGGTGGTTGCCTGCATTCATGATGTGGCCCACTTTGGTTTGCAAGCTCCTGTCGCTTTGAACGGGCGGCTCCATGCTCAAAAGCTGGGCAAAACCAAGAACTGCGTTGAGCGGCGTGCGCAGTTCATGACTCATGCTGGACAAAAATTGGGTCTTGTGTTCACTCGCCAGCTCGGCTGCTTCCTTCTCAATGCGCAGTTGCTCCACACGTGCACGGTCGGTGACATCGAGCACCGTGCAGCGCACAGAGGTCACCTTGTTGACCGTGTTGGTCATGGCCTCCATGTTGCAAAGCAGATGACCTGTCGTCCCGCCTGTCAGACGATATTTCAGCTCGACGTTGTCGCTCGAGTGGCCCGTCTTTGCCGATGCAACCGCCTTGCAGGCTCGCCACCAACTCGCGGGTAGAAGTCGCGAGCGCACACGCTGAATGGCCAGATCATCTGCAAGCCCCTGAATGTCCAGCATGCTGCGCAGGTGCTCGGACATGTCCAGCCGCCCGGTCAACAGATCCCAGCGCCAACTCCCCACCTTGCCCAGCCGCTGAGCACTGGCCAACTCGTCACCGACTTGTCGCAAGCGATCAGATTGCTGTTTCAGCATCAGATGAGTGCGCACCCGCGACTGCAGCACGGCAGGGTTCACTGGTTTTGAAATGAAATCCACGGCACCCGCCGCCAGACATCGGCTTTCATCCCCTGCTGCGGCACTTGCCGTGATGAAAATGATGGGAATCTGGCGCGTGGTTTCATCCGATTTCAGCCGTTGACACACCGCATAACCATCCATGCCCGGCATCACGACATCCAGCAGCACCAGATCCGGATTGGCAGACCGACAAAGCGCAATGGCCTGCATGCCGTCCGTGGCGACCAACAACTGGTAATCGTGCTTGAGCGCTTGGGAAAGCGCATGAATGTTGAGTGGCTGGTCGTCAACAATCAGCAGGGTGGGCCGAGCGCCTTGGTGCCATGTTCCCGAGGGTTCCGAGCTGACAAGTTCCGCTGTCGTGCTGCCAAGCACACGCGAGAACACCGCATCAGTGGGCGCAACAAAGCCAAGCATGCGCCTGGCCTTCGGATGTGAAGGCACAGGCCTGCGGCCAAATCGCATCAGGCCTCGCGCATCCCCCGGAGTCCGAACGGCCTGCCCTTCACGCACAGTCATGGTCTTCACCTCATGTCTCACCCGAGATCCGCTGTCCGACAGACGACGGGCATGTCGAGGTTATCGACATCAGCAGAGCGGCCTTGAGCCGGACCCTCAAAGCGCCAAGCCAAACGCTTGGGCTCTCCCAGCACTTTTGGCCTTGTACAACTGCTCATCGGCCATGACCAGCAGCTCGTCAAACGAGCTCGCTGAGTCTTCAGTTTTCACGGCAACACCCAGACTGACCGTGACCACCCCTGCAACATCAGAGTCTTCGTGAGCAATTTGAAGCTCACGAACCGCGAGCTCCAGATGACGCGCCACTTGCATGGCCCCCGCCAGGTTGGTGTCGGGCAGCAAGCACGCAAACTCTTCACCACCGTACCTCACCACCACATCGGCTGGTCGTTGGAGGCCGCGACGAAGGGCTTTGGCCACATTTCTCAAGCATTCGTCACCGGCTTGATGCCCATAGCGGTCGTTGTAGCGTTTGAAATGGTCCACATCAATCAGGATCAAAGCAAGGCAACTTCGACTCCTGCTGGCTCTCAGCCACTCCGTCGAGAGGCAATGGTCGAAATAGCGTCTGTTGAAGACCCCTGTCAAGGCATCCACAAAAACCAATTTGCGAAGGATGTCTGATTGCAGCTTCAGCTTGATATGGGTCTTGACTCTGGCGCGGACCACATCGGGATTGATCGGCTTTGAAATGAAATCCACGGCGCCCAACCCCAGACCCTGGGTTTCCTGAAGGGGATCATTGTGAGCTGTGACAAAAATCACCGGGATATCACAGATGTCCATGTCCGCCTTGATCTGGCGACAAATCTCATGGCCATCCATACCCTCCATGACCACGTCCAGCAAAACCAGATCCGGACGTTGACTGCGGCAGACAGCCAATGCTTTGGGGCCACTCATCGCCATGAAGACCTGATAGTCCGCAGAGAAAACACGATGAAGCACCTGGATATTGTCTGGTTGGTCATCGACCACCAACAGCTTGAGCTTCCTGCCAGGGTTGTCCAACAGAACAGAAAGTTCAGAGTCAATGGCCGACATCAAATTCTCCGTTGATCCACACCGCTGCGGCTCAGAACTGATCTTGCCCTGCGCAAGCTCCAAGCCGTTGCCCGATTAATACCTCGACGACTCGAATCATCGTAGCAACTTGTGGGGAGAGAGAAACCGGTACGAGTTGGCCAAAGAGATGCCATTCATTCGGAACGTTGACGGCGGTGATGCCTCAGGTGCCATCACGTCGGGCACACCACCGACCGGGCAAGAAAAAAGCACCTGGCCGCGAAGCCAGGTGCCTGATCCGTATGGTGCGCCCGGCTGGGATCGAACCAGCAACCCCTGCCTTCGGAGGGCAGTACTCTATCCATTGAGCTACGGGCGCAGCGCCAAAGTTGCATTCTAGCAGCGGCTCAATCGGCTGTTCAGCAAGCCCTCAGGGGTTTTATAATCCACGATCCGATCAATTTTGCCTTTCCTTCACCTCGAGGACTCCATGAGCCAAGCGCCCCAATCCCATGACGAAGGCCCCATCCAGACGCCCAAGCAACTGATCGTTGCCATCCTGGCGGCATTCGTGGTGCCCGTGGTCATCATTGTTCTACTGGTCGTCTTCGTGAACTCGACCACCAAGGAAGGCGCTGGCAGTAATCTCACGGGGCCCGAAGCCATTGCCCAGCGCATCATGCCCGTCGCCACGGTGCAAGTGAAGGCCGTCACGGCCGCCGCTGGCAGCCGCCTGGGTGAAGAAGTCTACAAAGCGCAATGCGCCAGTTGCCACGGCGCAGGCGCTCTGGGTGCCCCCAAGTTCGGTGATGCGGCCGCCTGGGGACCTCGCCTGGCCCAAGGCCTGGAAGGCCTCCTGAACTCGGCCCTGAAGGGCAAGAACGCCATGCCTCCACAAGGCGGTGGCGAGTTTGCTGACATCGAAATCAAGCGTGCGGTGGCTTACATGGCCAATGCCGGTGGCGCCAAGTTCGAAGAACCCCCTGTGGCCGCTGCCGCGGCTTCGGGCGCTGATGCTGCCGCTTCCGCACCTTGAACCCACTGGCGTGATGAGCGGCAACAAGCCGCCCAAGCACAGCTCACCCCAAGCCGGTCTTTGACCGGCTTTTTTCATGCCGACACGGGAGGTCCCTGCGGCTCGGGCTGGGGCCTCAGCACATGCCCAAAGCGCTCAGGCAACTGGGCAAAGACCACATCCTGAGGCTCTAAGCCCTGCGCCTGGATCCACTCGGACGCTGCCAGCATGTCCATGGACCTCACCACCCCCAGGCCGCGCTCGGTGACCAGGAACAAGCGTCCGTGTTCATCCAGCAACACCTCGCGCACCTCCTGAATCGGCAAGCCCGTGTGGGTCTCGAGCCGCCAACCCCGAGGTTGGTCCTGATCCACCTGCACCCCCAGCACCCAGGGAGCGGCTTCCAGCCACACATACACGCGCTGAGGCCCGTTCTGGAAGAACCAGGCCCCATGTGCATCTGGCTCGTAATTGCGGCCAATGAACGCCTTGAGCTTGTCATGCTCGATGCGGCTGCCCTTGACCTGAGGGAATGGGCCCGCCAGTTGGGTGGGCTCATCGCGCAAGTACCAGTCGCCGCGGGCGTCCAGCGCCAGCCAATCGTGGCAATTGGGCACATCGGGCCACTTCTTCAGCGCGGCCTTGACGATCTCATCCATGATCTTGAATCCTCAAATGTGCCGCCGGAGCCATTCCCCAACGGCCATCGGCATCGGGCCGACATGACCCGGCCAGTGCCCCCCGGGGAATCCCACGTGCCCGCCTTCTCGCGGCTGCCACAGTGTCACCCAACTGCTGACTTCATCGGGCCCGGGCAAGGAGGCCTCAGGCACGAAGGGGTCATTGCGCGCATTGAGCACCAAGGCCGGCACCCCCACCAGTCCACTCAGTCGTGGTCCGGCCGAGCACTGCGCCCAGTAGTCCTCGGTGTTGGCAAAGCCATGCAGGGGCGCCGTGATCAGGTTGTCGTATTCGTACAGATCCCGCGCCCTCACCAGCGCCTGCGGATCAAACAAACCGGGGTGATCACGCAGCTTGTCCATCATCTTGGGCTTCATGCTCGAGAGGAACATGCGTGTGTAGACCAGTCGATTGAAGCCACGACCAATGGCGTGCCCCGCCGCAGCCAGATCCAGCGGCGAGGACACCGCCGCCACCGCCGACACACGCTGGCTGCCGGTGTGCCCCGCCTCCTGAGCCCAGCGCAACAAGGCATTGCCCCCCAGAGAGATGCCGACCGCCACACGTGGCCCTGCTGGATGGGCCTGCCAGATCTGATCCAGCATCCAGCCCACCTCCTCAAAATCACCACTGTGATAAGCACGAGGAGCACGATTGGGCTGGCCCGAACAGCCCCGAAAATGCGGCACCACACAGCCCAGACCCTGCTCCCAGGCCCAATGCGCAAAAGCCTGCGCATAGTGGCTTGATGATGAGCCCTCCAGGCCGTGAAACACGATCAGCAGAGGGCTCTCGGGGCGCGGTGGCTCGACCAGCCAGTCAAAGTCAACAAAGTCCCCATCGGGCGTGTCGATGCGCTGCAGACGCCCCGTGATGGGCACGCTCTGGCGGGTCCAGTGGCGAGACATGCGCGCCGGCCAGATCGTCTGCACATTGCCGCCCCAGACACCCGAGCCCCGGATCCACCAGGGTGCTTGCCATTCATCCATGGACATCCGCTCCCTCACCCGTGCCAGCGGCACTCAATGCAACACCGTGCCGGCTTCGATCATTTCCTGCATCTCGTCGCTCTGGCCAGGGCTGGCATGATGCGCCACCATCAGCCAGCCTTGTGGGGTCAGCAGATACACGTTTGTGGCCAACACATAGGCGGTCTGAAGGCCTCGTGCAGTGGTCGCCTGGACCTTCTCGAGCACATGGTGCACCGAACAGCCCGGGGACTCCACACAACGCACATGGACGGGAACAATGTCGACCCCACCGGCCGCCAGCACCGCTGAAAAAGCCGCACGGATCGCGCCCTGCCCCACCAGCCGCGGGCCGTTGGGGTGTACACAGGCCACCTCCTCATCGTCCGACCACAAGCGCATCAAGCTGTCGACATCACCCCGCTGCAAGGCCTCGTAGAACGCCGCCTCAGTCTCTGCAGCCGTGGCCATCAACACCGCCTGAGCCCCCTTGCTTCTCGCATCTGCCATGGCCGCGCCTCCTGCCTGTGTTTCAGCGGAACACCACCGTCTTGTGGCCGTTCATCAGCACCCGATGCTCGCTGTGCCACTTCACGGCACGCGCCAGCACGATGCACTCCACATCGCGGCCAACGGCCGTGAAGTCCTCTGGGCTGAGCGTGTGATCCACGCGCTCCACGTCCTGTTCAATGATGGGGCCCTCATCCAGATCAGCGGTCACGTAGTGCGCCGTGGCACCGATCAACTTGACGCCCCGATCATGGGCCTGGTAATACGGCTTGGCGCCCTTGAAGCTGGGCAAGAAGCTGTGGTGGATGTTGATGGCACGCCCCTGCAGGAAGCTGCAGAACTCCTGGCTGAGGATCTGCATGTAGCGAGCCAGCACCACCAGGTCGACGCTGTGCTCCAGCACCAATGCCTCGACCTGTTGCTCCTGGGCCCGTTTGACCTCAGGACTCGCGCCGGTGGGCAAAGGCAGGTGATGGAATGGAATGCCGTAACTGGCCGCCAGCTCGGCATAGTCTGGGTGGTTGGAGACGATCACCGGGATCTCGACCGGCAACCAGCCTGAGCGCCAGCGAAACAGCAGGTCATTGAGGCAATGGCCGTGCTTGCTGACCATGACCATGACCCGGGGCTTGGTGGCCATGCTGCGAATTTGGGCCTTCATGCCGAACTGCTCGCGCACATGGCTGAACATCCGATCCAGCGTGGGCACATCGGCCAACTGCTCGGGCGCATCAAAGTGAACCCGCATGAAAAACAAGCCTGTGCTGTCCTCGCACAGCACATCCCCAAACTGCTGCGAGTCGATGATGTTGCAGCCGGCCTGGTACAGCAAGCCGGAGACGGCGTGCACGATGCCCTTGGCGTCAGGACAGGACAGGGTCAGGACAAATTCGCGTGTGGACTTCATGATGACTGCATTGTAGGTCTCGACATGATGAAAGGTCATGACAGCGGCCCCGCACTCGGGAGTGCATGCGTCGTCGGACAACAAAAAGCCCGCTGTTGAAGCGGGCTTTTTTTCATCGGGCTACGCTCGGGGTCAACGCCCCGCGCGCGCATCAATGTCCATGCAGATGCTCGCCATCTTTGAGCTTGTACACCGTGCCGCAGTAGGGGCAGCGTCCCTCGCCAGACTTGGCCAGGTCGATGTACACACGCGGATGGTTGCTCCACAAGGCCTGCTTGGGATTGGGGCAAAACACCACGCCTGGGCCTTGCACCTCGGCGGCCGTCACTTCCACCACGGCCTTGGGGGTCTGAGTGTTCGTGCTCATGAGGCTCAAACCTTGGTCAGCCACTCGGCGTACTTGGGGTTGCGGCCATTGACGATGTCAAAGAACGCTGCCTGGATCTTCTCGGTGATGGGGCCACGCGAGCCTTGACCAATCTCCAGGCGATCCAGTTCGCGGATGGGCGTGACTTCCGCGGCGGTGCCCGTGAAGAAGGCTTCGTCGCAGATGTAGACCTCATCGCGGGTGATGCGCTTTTCCTTGATCTCCAGACCCAGATCCTTGGCGATCGCAAAAATCGTGTTGCGCGTGATGCCATTGAGAGCACCCGCCGACAGATCGGGGGTGTAGATCACGCCATTCTTGATGATGAACAGGTTCTCGCCCGCCCCTTCAGACACGAAGCCGGCGCTGTCGAGCAGCATGGCCTCGTCATAGCCATCATCGGTGGCTTCCATGTTGGCCAGGATCGAGTTGGTGTAGTTGCTCACCGCCTTGGCCTGCGTCATGGTGATGTTGACGTGGTGACGTGTGTAGCTCGAGGTTTTGACACGAATGCCTCGCTTCATGCCTTCCTCGCCCAGGTAAGCACCCCATGTCCAGGCGGCCACCATCAGGTGCACCTTGGCACCCTTGGGACTCACACCCAGCTTCTCGGACCCCAGCCACACGAGCGGACGGATATAGCCGCTTTCCAGGTTGTTGGCCTTGACGACATCGATCTGAGCCTGCATGACTTCGTCCTGAGAGAAAGGCATGGGCATGCGCAAGATCTTGGCGCTGTTGAACAGGCGCTCGGTGTGCTCGCGCAGACGGAAGATCGCTGGACCATTGACGGTGTTGTAGGCCCGAACGCCTTCGAAGGCGCCGCAGCCATAGTGCAAGGTGTGCGTCAGCACATGGATCTTGGCATCGCGCCACTCCACCATCTGGCCATCCATCCAGATCTTGCCGTCGCGATCATCCATCGACATGAGAAATCCTTTCGGGCTCGCGCGAGCCGCATTCAGTGCATCACGGTAACGGCAGGACTGAGGCGCTTCCAACCCCTAGCGATCGGACTCAGCAAGCCATCGGGAAACCCAAGATTGTACGCTCAGGCCGTGCGTGTCACCGGATCGCCAGACCTGCTGAAACAGCCCTGAAATGCAAAAAGCCGATCAATCACTTGATCGGCTTTTCAACTTTGGTTGCGGAGGCAGGATTTGAACCTGCGACCTTTGGGTTATGAGCCCAACGAGCTACCAGACTGCTCCACCCCGCGACAGAACCATCCACTCGAGACCTGACTGGTGCAGGTCACTGAGCGCGACATCAACAATAAAAAAAGCCTCTCCAAACTGACAGGCTTCTTTGAACAATGTCGCAAAAACTTTGGTTGCGGGGGCAGGATTTGAACCTGCGACCTTTGGGTTATGAGCCCAACGAGCTACCAGACTGCTCCACCCCGCGACAGAGAAGGCTATTATGGCATAGATCTGAACATTGCGCCAGCCTTGACGAAAGAAGGCAAAGAAAAACCCGCAGCGCTTTCGCGGTGCGGGTTTCATTCAGCCAAGGCTGAGGTCGTTCACTCGGCAGCAGCGTCAGCAGCAGCAGGAGCGTCGTCCGAACGCTCGACCAGCTCCATGTAGGCCATGGGGGCGTTGTCGCCCACGCGGAAGCCCATCTTCAGGATGCGGGTGTAGCCACCGGGGCGCTTGGCAAAGCGGGGACCCAGCACGTTGAACAGCTTGACCACATTGTCGCGGTCACGCAGGCGGTCAAAAGCCAGGCGCTTGTTGGCAACCGTGGGTTCCTTGGCCAGGGTGATCAAGGGCTCGACCACGCGGCGCAGTTCCTTGGCCTTGGGGACGGTGGTCTTGATGGCTTCGTGCTCGATGAGCGAGTTGCACATGTTGCGCAGCATCGCCAGACGATGCGACGAAGTGCGGTTGAGTTTACGGAGTCCGTGTCCGTGACGCATGGTGCTGTCCTTTCTTTATAAAACCGACGGCCGTTTCAAGGTACCGCCGGGTGCACCGGGCAGCGAGAGAACCCGCCGCCCACTTTTCAATCAACGCTTGTCGAGGCCTTGAGGAGGCCAGGCTTCCAGGCGCGAGCCCAGTGCCAGACCACGGGAAGCCAGAACTTCCTTGATCTCGTTGAGCGACTTGCGACCCAGGTTGGGGGTCTTGAGCAGCTCGGTCTCGGTGCGCTGAATCAGATCGCCGATGTAATAGATGTTCTCGGCCTTGAGGCAGTTGGCCGAACGCACGGTCAATTCCAGCTCGTCCACTGGACGCAGCAGGATTGGATCGAACGGCGTTTGTGGCTGCGCATAGGTGGGGCCATCGTCAATACCGCCGCCCTCGTGCAACTGAGCGAACACCGCCAGTTGCTCCACCAGGATCTTGGCCGAGGCACGGATCGCTTCCTCCGGCGAGATGGCGCCGTTGGTTTCGATCTCCATCACCAGCTTGTCCAGGTCGGTACGCTGCTCGACGCGAGCGCTCTCGACCGTGTAGCTCACACGGCGAACGGGCGCAAACGATGCGTCCAGAACGATGCGGCCGATGGCCTTGGTCTCTTCGCCATAACGGCGCAGCGAACCAGGCACATAACCACGACCCTTTTCCACCTTGATCTGCATGTCCAGCTTACCGCCTTGGGACAGGTGGCAGATCACATGGCTGGGGTTGACGATCTCGACGTCGTGAGGCGTCTGGATGTCGGCGGCGGTCACAGGACCTTCGCCGTCCTTGCGCAGAACCAGGGTCACTTCATCGCGGTTGTGCAGACGGAAGACCACGCCCTTGAGGTTCAGCATGATGTGAACGACATCTTCCTGAACGCCGTCGATCGCGGAGTACTCGTGCAGAACACCGGCAATGGTGACTTCGGTCGGCGCAAAACCCACCATCGACGACAGCAGCACGCGACGCAGCGCGTTGCCCAGTGTGTGACCATAGCCACGCTCGAAAGGCTCGAGTGTGACTTTGGCGCGGTGGCCGCCAAGCGGCTCCACCTGGATGGCTTTGGGTTTCAGCAACGTGGTTTGCATGAGGCCTTCCTGTCAATACCCTCGGCTCGTTACACCGATAAGGCTGATATGGACCAACCGGTAAATAACCGGCACTTATTTGAAAACGACAACAGGGCCAAGGGGAACCTGCGAACAACGCAAGCCCCCAGGCCCTGGGAACATCAACGCGAGTACAGTTCGACGATCAACGATTCGTTGATGTCAGCACCGAATTCGTCGCGGTCAGGCGCCTTCTTGAAGACGCCTTCCAGCTTGGTGCCATCAACGGCAACCCAGCCGGGCATGCCGATGGATTCAGCCAGCTTCACGGCTTCTTGCACGCGAGTCTGCTTCTTGGCCTTTTCACGCACGGCCACCACATCGCCAGCCTTGACGCTGTACGAAGGGATGTTCACGACCTGACCGTTCACGGTCACGCCCTTGTGGCCCACCAACTGACGCGATTCAGCGCGGGTCGAGCCAAAGCCCATGCGGTAAACCACATTGTCCAGACGCGATTCCAGCAGAACCAGCAGGTTCGAACCGGTGTTGCCCTTGCGGCGCTCGGCTTCAGCGAAGTAGCGACGGAACTGCTTCTCCAGCACGCCGTACATGCGCTTGACCTTCTGCTTTTCGCGCAGTTGCAGACCGTAGTCAGAGGTGCGCGACCCGGAGGTGCGGCCATGCTGACCAGGCTTGGAGTCGAATTTTGCCTTGTCGCTGATGGGGCGGCGAGCGCTCTTCAGGAACAGGTCGGTGCCTTCACGGCGGGCCAGTTTGGCCTTGGGACCGAGGTAACGTGCCACGTGGGAATCCTCTAAGATGATCTGACGTCAGCCCGTCCTTCCTGACCTGGCAGGAAGCGGGACCGGACGCGAGTCTGTGCATGCATGGAGCGCACAAACGGTGGTCTTCAAAGACCTGTCAGCGAGCAAACACAGACAGGCGAACAAAACCCGTGATTATAGCCACAGGTGAAGCGGAACGCAACAAAAACCCAACAACTTCTGGAAGCTGTTGAGCTGATGGGCGAATCGCCGAATTTTCAGCAACCCTGACCCTGCTCAGTCGCACAACAGAGCAGGCGATCTGGCATGCCTCAAAGGCAACGCCTCGCCGACGGACGGATCCGAGGGCGAGGCGCCGGAGCCAGAATCAGATGCGACGACGCTTCTGAGGGCGGCAACCGTTGTGCGGCACCGGGGTCACATCGGAGATCGAGTTGATCCGGATGCCCAGGGAAGCCAGCGCACGAACCGACGACTCGCGACCAGGACCGGGGCCCTTGATTTCGACGTCGAGGTTCTTGATGCCTTGTTCCTGAGCTGCGCGGCCAGCGACTTCAGCGGCCACCTGGGCAGCGAACGGGGTCGATTTACGCGAACCCTTGAAGCCTTGACCACCGCTCGAGGCCCAGGACAGAGCATTGCCCTGACGGTCCGTGATGGTGATGATCGTGTTGTTGAACGACGCGTGCACATGAGCGATGCCGTCTGCAATGTTCTTGCGGACCTTCTTGCTCACGCGGCGAGACGCGCTGTTGGCAGCTGCTTTAGCCATAAAAACCTTCTCTCTCGACGAGCCCCGGCCTGAGCCGGAGGCAGTATCTTATTGAATGGCGAAGATCACTTCTTGCCAGCGATCGCCTTGCGCGGACCCTTGCGAGTGCGCGCATTCGTGCGAGTGCGCTGACCACGGCAAGGCAAGCCACGACGATGGCGGAAACCGCGATAGCAACCGATGTCCATGAGACGCTTGATGTTCATGGACAATTCGCGACGCAGGTCACCTTCGATGGTGATCTTGCCCACCTCGTCCCGGATTTTTTCCAGGTCGGTGTCGGTCAATTCCTTGATCTTCTTATTGAAGGGAATGCCGGCGGCAGAGCAGATCTTCTGCGCGGTGGTACGGCCGATGCCGTAAATGTGCGTCAAGCCAATTTCAGTGTGCTTGTGCGGGGGAATGTTGATGCCAGCAATACGTGCCATAGCTGTCCTCTGATACCGTGATTTGTCGCCCGCAGGGCATCAGCCCTGGCGTTGCTTGTGACGTGGGTCGGTGCAGATCACACGAACCACGCCCTTGCGGCGGATGATTTTGCAATTGCGGCACATCTTCTTAACTGATGCCGAGACTTTCATGGTTTTCTCCTGATCCGTCGATCACTCAACGGGGATTCACACTTCGTAAACCGGGTCTAACATTATCGCTCACTTCGCCCGGAATACGATGCGAGCTCGGGACAATGAACATCACCTGGTGCCGACGGGCCGGTCGCAACAACCTGCCCTTGCAGTTGAATGACGTCGCTTCACGTCAGCCAGCTGCGGCAACCCACCAGGATCAATTCTTGAAACTAGCCTTCTTCAACAGGGACTCGTACTGCTGGGACATCACATAGGACTGGACCTGAGCCCAGAAGTCCATGGTGACAACCACGATGATGAGCAGAGAAGTCCCGCCGAAATAGAACGGCACGTTGTACTTGAGGACCAGGAACTCGGGCAGCAGACACACCAGGGTGATGTATGCAGCGCCGGCCAGGGTCAAACGCGCCAAAATCTTGTCAATGTACCGAGCGGTGTTGTCACCAGGGCGAATGCCCGGAATGAAAGCGCCACTCTTTTTCAAATTGTCCGCAGTCTCACGGCTGTTGAACACCAGGGCCGTGTAGAAGAAGCAGAAGAACACGATCGCAGCCGAGTACAGCAACACATAGATGGGCTGACCAGGCGACAGGGCAGCAGCCATGTCCTTGAGCCAGCGCATGCTGTCACCCGTGGCAAACCAGCCCACCGCCGTGGTCGGCAGCAAGATGATCGAGGAGGCAAAGATCGGAGGGATCACGCCGGCCATGTTGACCTTCAGGGGCAGGTGCGACGATTGCCCACCGTAAACCTTGTTGCCGACTTGACGCTTGGCGTAATTGACCAGGATCTTGCGCTGACCACGCTCCACATACACCACGCCGAAAGTTACCAGACCCACGACAATGATGATGAAGATCGCTGCCGGGATGCTCATGGCACCCGTGCGGATCAGTTCGAACAGACCGCCGATGGCGCTGGGCAAACCTGCCGCAATGCCCGCGAAGATCAGGATCGAGATGCCGTTGCCCAGACCGCGCTCTGTGATCTGCTCACCCAACCACATCAGGAACTTCGTCCCCGCCGTCAGGCTCACCACCGTGGTCAGCTG
>JACCDH011064898.1_pt1 | contig 17361 bp, 18 predicted proteins | sample 7442481 | NCBI WGS metagenome assembly JACCDH01 (sample SAMN15323433, study PRJNA562643) | freshwater metagenome | isolation source: river surface water | place: USA:Blue River Watershed | collected 2017-08-15
GGCCAAGCTTTGCTGTATCAGGATAATGCCAACGACCAGCGCCACGGTGAAATCGGTGATCAGGGTTACCCGGTTGTATTGATGACTCCACCCAAGCAGAGGGACAGAGGTTAGCCAGCGGGTGAATGCACTCATTAGCCTGCCATTTCAGGTTCCGCCATCCATTCTCGGCCTTTCAGCATAGCCTCCCAATAGATGGGTGGTAACAGTCGTTCTTTCAGGTACCAGGCGAGCACGGACGGTTTGGTACCGTCAATCAACCAGCTTGGGAAGCTCGGTGCCACTTTCCCGCCATAGGTAAATTCTGCCAATACGATCTTGCCGCGCTCTACCGTGAGTGGGCATGAACCATAGCCATCGTACTTTGCCTGTCCCTTGAGTTGACCCAAGGCCGCTAAAAGATTGTGTGCAACAACAGGCGCTTGTTTGCGAGCCGCCGCAGCGGTTTTAGCGTTCGTGGTGTTGGTGACGTCGCCCAGGCCGAACACATTGGCATAGGTTTTATGGCGCAGGCTTGAGGGGTCGACATCGACCCAGCCCGCGGCGTCGGCCAGTGGGCTGACACGCACAAAATCAGGGGCTTTTTGCGGCGGCACAACGTGGATCATGTCGAAATCGCGAACCACGGTTTCCTTGCTGCCATCGGCCAGAGCTTTCACCAATGTCGCTTGTTGCTCGGGCCCGTTCACCGCGACTAAAGTTTCGCCGAAGTTCAGACCAATGTGATATTTCTTCACGTATTCCATCAGTGCAGGCACGTAGTCAGCGACACCAAACAAGACTGCCCCCGCATTGCAAAACTGAATGTCGATGTTGTTCAGTACACCTTCGCGGGTCCAGTAGTCTGCCGACAGGTACATCGCTTTTTGGGGCGCGCCGGCACATTTGATGGGCATTGGTGGCTGTGTGAAAAGTGCTTTGCCACCTTTGAGTTTTTGCACCAGCTCCCAGGTGTAGGGCGCTAAGTCGAAACGGTAATTCGAGGTCACGCCGTGTCGTCCGAGGGTCTCATTCAGGCCTTCAATGCCTTGCCAGTCCAACTTCAAACCAGGGCAAACCACCAACTGCTGGTATTTCACCACCCGACAACCTTCGAGGATGACCTGGTTGTGGTCCGGCTCAAAGGCCGCGACCCCCGCCTTGATCCAGCGCACACCCGTGGGGATGACTGAGGCCATCGTACGTGCGGTATCGCCAGCCTTGAACACACCACCACCCACCATGGTCCAGCCAGGTTGATAAAAATGTGCGTCGGCAGGATCGATGATGGCGATGTCGAGCGAGGGGCTGCGCGTCAGTAAGCTTGACGCGACGGCGATGCCTGCGGCGCCACCGCCGACGATGATCACATCGTGGTGGGCATCGGCTTGGTCGGTAGGTGTCTTGCCTCCATTGGCGATACGCTGCACCAGTGCTTTCATGTCAAAGCCCACTTTTTGTGAGGCTTCCAAGATGCGCGGTAGCGGAATCACGCCTGCTTGCGATAAAGACCAAAGCGTGGTCGAGCGCATGCCCGTGCGGCAATAGGCGACGACAGGGCCCGGGAGGGTGTTGAGCAATTGACCAAAGGTCTGACCTTCTTCGTCGCGGACTTTGCCGGATTCGACAGGCAGGTACTGGGCTTGCAGTCCGAATTCGTGGGCAGCCGCTTCAATTTCCTTGAAGCTGGGCTGGTCCGGGCCTTCGCCGTCGGGCCGGTTGCAAATGACCGCTTTAAAGCCCGCGTCAGCCAGAGCTCGCATATCGGAAACCAAAATTTGCGGGCTGATGGAAAGATTCGGCGTAAGTGATTTGATATCCATGGTGTCTCCCAATGTGAAATTCAAGCGGTGTCGAGTTATGTCCTGCGAGTGGCGTGTATAAAGCGATCAAGTAATTCAAAGCCGAGCATAGCCTAGGTCACGGCCCGGATAGCGCCAGTGAGGGATGTCGAAAGTGTGAATTGCGTCCAATCTAAATTCGTAGGGCCGCTCCCGACTGCCGTCCGCAAAACTGTTCGAATAATTCGTTCATGATCGCCAGAGTAGCTTGGCTGTCGATTCGGTAGTAGATGTTTTTGCCTTCGCGGCGCGTAGTCACCAGCACTTCCTCACGCAAGACAGTTAGCTGTTGGGACAGGGTGGGCTGGGTGATGCCTGACGTTTCTTCCAGTTCGCCAACCCGCATCTCGCCCTGAGAGAGTTGGCAAAGTAGCATCAGTCGATCAGGGTTCGAAAGCACCTTCATCAAACGGCAGGCTCGGGTTGCTGATGCCTTCATTTTGTCGAGGTCTAAGCGGTGGGTGTCCATGCGTGATTAATGATCAATTTAATTTTGACAAGAAAATTATATTGACGAATATAATATCTGTCAATATAATATGAAAACCTTAATTAAAAGGAGTTTTCGATGAGCGACGAGCGATCCCAACCCAAAGTTCACGGAATATTTGACCCTGTAACCTGGACAGTGACCTACGTCGTCTACGAGAAGCCGGGCTCACCCTGCGCCATCATTGACTCGGTACTCGACTATGATCCAAAGTCTGGCCGCACGAGCCACAGCTCGGCCGACAAAGTGATTGATTTCGTCAAGACAAACGATCTCAAAGTCGAGTGGATTCTGGAAACCCATGCCCATGCCGACCATTTGTCAGCCGCGCCCTATCTGAAGCAGCATTTGGGTGGCAAGACCGCCATTGGTGACCACATCACGGCGGTGCAGGGTGTGTTCAAGGACATCTTTAACCTCGAGCCTAGCTTCAAGCAAGACGGCTCGCAGTTTGATCACTTATTCAAAGACGGCGAGGCGATTCAAGTCGGCGCTCTCGAGGGCCATACCATTTTCGTCCCAGGACATACGCCTGCTTGCGTTGCGTACCAAATCGGCGATGCCGTGTTTGTGGGTGACACACTGTTTATGCCTGATGTTGGTACGGCGCGTTGCGATTTTCCTGGGGGCGATGCAAAAACCTTGTATGCCTCGACGCGCAAGATCTTGAGTTTGCCTCCAAGCACGCGTCTGTTCATGTGCCACGACTATCCGCCGAATGGGCGTCCGGTTCGTTTTGAAACCACTGTGGCAGAACAGCGTGCAAACAATATTCACATCAAAGACAGTATTTCCGAAGCGGAGTTTGTGGATATGCGCACCAAGCGTGACGCCACCTTGGAAATGCCAGTACTTATCTTACCTGCGGTTCAAATCAACATTCGTGCTGGTGAATTTCCACCCAAAGAAGACAATGGTATTGCCTACGCCAAGATTCCCTTGAATGCACTCTGATATGAATTGACGAGCTAATGGCGCCATAAGCCATTAACTGGGGTAATTCGATACTTTTAGCAAAGAAAAAATCATGAGAAAAAATGTAGGTGGTGTCGATCGTATTGTTCGAATTTTGCTTGGTTCAGTGCTTTGTATTCTGGCGGCGATCGGACTGATCGGATCTTGGGGCTGGTTGGGGTTAATCGTTTTAGGTACTGGCATATTCAGCTTTTGTATGCCTTATCAGTTATTAGGAATCAGTACCTGTGCTTTGAAAAATGATTCACAAGCTGCTGTTGAGTGAGATAGATCATGGACATATTAGATCCCACGGTGCTGGCGCGCTTGCAGTTTGCTGCAAATGTTACTTTCCATATCTTGTTTCCTACGATCAGTATCGCCTTGGGTTGGTTCCTACTATTTTTTAAAACCCGCTTTGTGGCAACCGGTGAGCAACATTGGATGGATGCTTACCAGTTCTGGATCAAGATTTTTGCCCTGACGTTTGCCCTTGGTGTTGTCAGTGGTATCACGATGAGTTTTCAGTTCGGTACCAATTGGCCGGGTTTCATGAACACCGTTGGCAATGTGGCAGGACCACTTCTCGCCTACGAGGTGCTGACAGCGTTCTTTCTAGAGGCAACCATGCTGGGCATCATGTTGTTTGGCCGAGGGCGGGTCAGCGAGCGCGTACACACCTTGGCCACTTTGCTAGTAGCGTTGGGTACGACTGCTTCAGCTTTTTGGATCTTAGCGCTCAATTCTTGGATGCATACGCCCGCTGGATTTGTGATGATTAACGGACAGGCACATGTCACCAGTTGGATTGACGTCATATTCAATCCATCTTTTCCATACCGTATGACGCACATGCTGCTCGCTTCTGGGCTGACGGGTTCTTTTTTATTAGCTGGGGTCAGTGCCTACCGTTGGTTGAAAAACGATCATGCAAGCGAGGTATTGGCAGCTTTGCGTACAGGCGTCATGGTCGCCGCGGTACTGGTTCCTGTTCAAATCTTAGTGGGTGACATGCACGGCTTGAATACAATGCGTCACCAACCCGCAAAATTAGCGGCCATGGAGGGCATCTGGGAGACTCAAAAGGGTGTGCCGGCAGTCCTATTTGCGATTCCTGATAAGACAACGCAGTCAAATCACTACGAAGTTTCCATTCCTAAATTAGCGTCTTTCTACTTGACTCATGATTGGAACGGTGAAGTCAAAGGTATCAAAGAATTTGGCGACCAACATCCTCCCGTCGGTCCAGTATTTTGGGCATTTCGGATCATGGTCGGCGTAGGGCTATTGATGTTCGCAGTGAGTTGGTTTGCTAGCTATGAACTTAAATTCAAACAAGCCTTATCTAAACGTACCGCTTGGGTCTTAGTGGGAATGACTTTCTCGGGTTGGTTAGCACTCGTCGCTGGATGGTATGTTACAGAAATTGGTCGCCAGCCTTGGCTGGTACATGGCGTACTAACGACGGCTGAGGCAGCATCGCAGGTACCCGCAAGTAACATCGCATTATCACTAGCCATGTATCTAACGCTATATGCCGCCTTACTTTCTGCCTACGTATCAGTCGTTTTCTACCTCGCGAAAAAGGCAGTCACTGGAGTTGAGGAACACAACATAAACAGCCAAGGACTACGCCATGCTTGAATCTGGTATTGATCTCACGAGTCCTGCTGGTTGGTTACCGGTCGTGTTTGCCTTGGTGATGGCCTTATCAATGTTGGCGTACGTAATACTAGATGGCTATGACCTGGGAGTCGGCGTGCTGCTCGATAGCGCAGACACTGTTCAGCAAAAGGACGCCATGATCGCTAGTATTGGTCCGTTCTGGGATGCTAATGAAACTTGGTTGGTACTAGGCGTCGGCGTATTGCTCGTGGGCTTTCCGATGGCGCATGGCGTCATTTTGGGTGCCCTATATATGCCAGTAGCCCTCATGCTGGTCGCTCTGTCGCTACGTGGTGTCGCTTTTGATTTTCGGGTTAAGGCCAAGGATCATCACCGCCCATTATGGGATAAGACCTTTTACATCGGATCTATGCTGGCGGCTTGGTCGCAAGGCTTTATGTTGGGCCAGTTGATTACTGGCTTTAAGCAAGACGCGTCCGGCTATTTGTTCAGTACCTTGATCGGCTTTTGTCTGGTATTCGCTTACCGTTTGCTCGGCGCGGCCTGGTTGATCATGAAATCTGAGGGCGCTTTACAAATGAATGCGGTTGATTGGGCCAAAGGCAGTCTGTGGCTTGCAGCTGCAGGTGTACTAGCGATTTCTATCGCAACGCCTTGGGTTAGTCCGCGAATTTTTGATAAGTGGTTCAGCTTTCCGAATTTGCTGATGCTATTTCCGATTCCAGCGATGACGATGGCGTTGTTCTTCGTCATCTCTCGCAGCCTGTCTCGGCTACCAACTCGGCTGGCGCAGGGTAATCAGTATGGTGCTGCCGTGCCATTCGCGGGTACAGTAGGAATTTTTTTACTCTCATTCTATGGTTTAGCGTATAGCCTGTTTCCGTGGTTGGTGATTGACAGACTTGATATCTGGCAGGCTGCCAGTGCTCCAGAGGCCCTTTGGGTAATTTTTTACGGCGTTGTAGTCGTGTTGCCAGTCATAATCGGCTACACAATTTTTGCATATCGGGTGTTTTGGGGTAAAACAACGATATTGAGCTATTGATTGAAGAACGATTCAGCCTATGGCAAGAATTTATGAAAAAAATTTTCTTGGTTTTAATCGTTTTACTTTTTTCAGCGTGCAGTGAGATTTCTGGTAGTGGTGGAAACTATCCACTCTTGGGAACAAGTCTAGGAGACTTGCAGAGAGCCGTTTTGAAACGCCTCGGTGAGCCAGACGAAAAAAAATCTAGTATTGATCGTCAAATTGAGGCTTGGACTTATTCCAAAAAATTTACTGAAATCGATGATATTTCACTTCAGTACAAGATAATTTTTGTACAAAAAAATAACGATTCTGTAGTCAGCGATATTTACTGTTCAGTCGAGAATTATGAAATAGCAGTCGGGCTGTATCAGCAGGCGAATAACAGCGAGACTTACAACGACGAAAAACTTTGTAAGCTTCATGGGGTGGGGCTTTTCTCAAGGTCTGATGCTCTTGTAAAGAAATTTGGTGAACCGAATATCAAATTGTCCGTGAATAACTCTCGTAAAAATTTCTCAGCGGTTGCCTTTGTGTACGATCAATTTATTGTTCATGTATTCAAAGAAAGAATCGTGGAAATCTATTACGGTGAGCACTTTGTCGAAGGTGCAACAAGTACTCACATATATCCTTTTTATTGGTATTAAGGTTCCTTAGCATCATATTTAAGCACCCATATCTAAAGAATTTATTAATGGCAACAAGAGACTTTGCGAATAATTGTTTTACGGTGTGGTAATTATATTTCCTGTAAGCATCGGTTGCGTCGTATTTGTTTGCCGAGTCTTTTTGGGAAAGACCGTACAACTTTGTTATTTATCTTCAAGGATTTTCCATGGCTTATACCGAAAAATTTCAACGCTTGGCTGACAGAGCCATGGCTCAAGTGGATAGCGTTTTGCCAGAGCAGGTGGATCTACTTATGGCTCAGGGTGCGGTAGCATTAGATATCCGCGACAAAGAAGAGCATGATACTGATCATGTGGCGGGTTCTTTGCATATAAGTCGAGGAAAACTGGAAATGAACATTGAGAGCCTGATTCCTGACCTTAGTACAATCATATTGTGCTATTGCAATGCGAATAATCGCGGCGCGTTATCTGCTGATACTTTGCGTAAACTAGGCTATGTTAATGCCTGCTATATTGCAGGTGGCTTAAAAGCCTATCGGGCCTTGACCTAATTGGAGGCGGTGATCGTAGATAAGGAGGTTAGAGTCTATGTTGAACCTAAAATATGTAAAACAGTAGATATTGGACAATCGGATTACTTCCCTAGTTACTATAAGAAATCTCTTGAGTGTTTATTAGGGTGCCATATCCATTATAAAAAGATAAAATTTACTCTTTTTTGTAAATTAACTGCTTTTCGACACAGAGAAGTGGCTAAATTGACCTGAATAGACGTGGCGCGATAGTTAAGTGCGATTGGGTGGGTTGAGGGCGGTACAGAGTTACCCGTTCGACGGTCATGGTCAATGCAATCAAAGTGTGCGCCCGACGATGTTGTCAACCCGGCGCCCATCTTAAATCGCATTTTATGCTGCCGTCTCAACACTAGGCAAACCAGAAAGCCAAACTTGCTCAGGTGTTTGATCATCTTGACTAGAATGACCCCGTTCACTTTTATAACCGTCGATGTACGCTGCGATGTGCGTTCGGGCAGCGGCGATGTTCTTCAGTAATGCGCTTTCTGGACTTGATCAGTTTTTCCTGGCCATTTCTGAAGGCGCCAGTGGCAAGTCAATGTGGGGTGTCGGTGTCTGCCGGCTACACGTTTAGAAAACCGATAGACCCCGTCGGCTTGGTGCACCTAAAATTCTGGGCGTCACTGGCAATCCGCGTGCCATGTCATGACAATATCGCATTGAAAAAAGATGATGAAATATCACCCTTTCATACACATATTGTATCGATAAGTATCGACTTTAGTTCCTCAAAGACTGGCATTACGATTTCACCAAGAATGGGCCTCGCACTATAAGCAAAGAAAAAAACTGTTGCCTAAAACTAGGAACGACAAGGAAGATACTCAGCGCGCGTTCTTGTATTTGGCGAAAGCCTTTTTTTCGCTGAGTGATTTTGTCACATGCCGGGCAATATTGCTGCACACCAGATCGCACAGGTTGTAGACCGAATCGTCTGCGATCGCGTAATACACGGTATTACCCCGGCTTTCACGCGCTACCAGCCCCTGACGGGTGAGCATAGACAAATGGCGGGATACATTTGCGGAGGAGCAGTGGCAGGCGTCGGCCAGTTCGCCGACATTATGCTCGCCGGTGCGCAACAGATTGAGTATCTGCAACCGTGTCGGTTCGGACAGTGTCTGGAAATATTCGGCAACTTGCTGCAGTGCCTCGGGAGAAAAATTTTGCATGACGTAGCCTTGGGCAGGAACACACTGATCATACCGGAATTGGCAACAGGACGGTAGCCAATCAACTATTTGCACGATTACGTAAATAGTTTATAATAGCCGCGCAAGCTAAACCAAACCGTTGATTTGCACCTCATTGAGGAGGGTCTGATGAAATTCTTCCAGTCTGCATCCTGTGAGATTGTTCCGAAAAATCAGGTCGGTGTAATGCTGCTGCGTGGCATTGCGGGCATTGGCCTGATGGCCTGGTCGGTCGTGCTCTTGCCCGCGGTGCCGTTGCTGGCGCTGCCCGTGATGGGCGTGTCGGTTTGGCTGCTGAAAGGTTGTCCCGCGTGCTGGGGCATGCACATGGTGAATGCTGTGCGGGATTCTGCAAAAAATCGCCAGACTGACGCTACTTCACAGGTGGTGGAAGAGACCTCCCGGCCTAACCGCCCTTATCAGCCACGCGATATGTCAGCGCACTTGTTTCCACCCGAGGATGTTGCCCGCTTTCGGCAAATGAGGCAGATCGATGCACGATCAGCAGCGGCGAACGAGGAAAAATCTCATGTCGGATAAATCAATCAGAGTGTCTCTGCGGCAGCAGCAGGATTATCGGTTTCAAGTGACATTTGATGAGCAGATGCCCGTGCTGTTGTCTGATGAGCCTGCGCCGCTCGGCACAGGCGCCGGGCCCTCGCCTGTGCAGATGCTGTGCGCTGCCGTGGGCAACTGTCTGTCAGACTCCTTGTTATTCGCTTACCGGAAATTCAAGCAACAGCCCGAACCATTGCAATGCATCGTTACTGCGGAGGTTGGCCGTAACACGGACAACCGGCTGCGTGTACTGCAGATTCACGCTCGCCTGCAACTAGGTGTGCCTGTCGCAGCGCTGGAGCAGAGTGATCGGGTCATGAGTCAGTTCGAGGCATTCTGCACGGTGACACAGAGTGTCGGTCAGGGGATACCGATTTCCTTGGAAGTATTCGACAGCGAAGGACAGCGCCTGAAATAAGCGTTGCGCAACGTGCGGTATCCATCTGCCGGCCATCCTTGTGGATGGCCGTTTTTTTTCATCGCCGAGGCTCGTCAGAGAATGGATAATTGCCGATATTTTATTACTTGACTATTTGCGCATTTAGTTAAATAATGTACCCATTGCGTCTTCCCAAACCCTGCACAGCACTGACGGAGAAAACCATGACCCCGCTGCCAGATTTTTCGCTGAAGGACCGCTTGCCGCTTGCCGGAAGAAAGTCGGGATGTGCTCTGGTCGTGGCGCTGGCCGTCGGGCTATTGATGACATCTGCACCGACGGCTTGGTCGGCTGATGCGACTGTGCAGCCGGGCGAGGGTGTGACGAGTGCGGGATCGGCCGGAGCCATGATCAGTTATGACGGGGTGGTTCAGGCGGTACGCGAGACGGTGGTCGCGGCGCAGGTGCCGGGTGCGGTGGTTGCGCTCAATGTGAAGGCAGGCGACCGCGTGAAGCGTGGTCAGATCTTGCTGAGGCTGGATGCACGCGCCGCCGATCAGGCTGCAGCAGCCAGTGCTGCGCAGGTGCGCGCTGCTCGTGCAGCGCAAGAGGCAGCGACCCGCGAGTTTGAACGTCAAAAACAGCTGCATCAGAAAAAATACATCAGCGATGCCGCGCTGGAGCGCGCAGAAGCGCAGTTCAAATCGGCGACAGCGGGCACGGATGCGCAGGTAGCCACCGCAGATGCGGCACTGGCGCAGTCGAGTTTTTACGTTGTGCGGGCGCCGTATGACGGCGTGGTATCTGCTGTCGCCATCGTGCTCGGCGATATGGCGATGCCTGGAAGGCCGCTGCTGACGATGTATGATCCTTCGGCGCTGCGTGTGTCCGTTCCGGTGCCTCAGAGCCTTGCAGCAAAATTATCTAAAGCGCAGCCGGTACAGGTGGAATTTCCGTCATCAATCTCAGGCGCCGTCAGTGTGTCGCGCTGGGAGCTGCTGCCCACGATCGATCCTGCCACGCACTCGGTAGAAATGCGTTTACCATTACCCGCCGGTCTGACGATCACGCCCGGTGCGTTTGCGCGCGTTCAGCTCCCCGGAGAAGCGACAGCCCAGACGAGAACCTTTATCCCTGCGTCGGCCATCGTACGCCGGGCTGAAATGACGGGCGTGTATGTCATAGGAATTGATGGCAAACCGCAGTTGCGTCAGATCAGAATCGGTCGCTCAGTCGGGGAACGCATTGAGGTACTGAGCGGCCTGGGTACCGGCGAACGGATTGTGCCGGATCCGCAATCAGCCGTGCGTGCGCGCTGACCTTCACGACTAACGCAGAGCAGAGAGTTCAGATCATGTCCGCCCACCTCGGAGTCTCAGGTCGCATTGCCCGTTTTTTCCAGACTGCGCATATCACGCCGTTGCTCGCTTTGCTCGCGCTGTTACTCGGTATCTTCGCGGTGCTCGTTACGCCGCGCGAAGAAGAACCGCAGATCAATGTGACGATGGCGAATGTGCTCATCCCTTTTCCCGGGGCATCGGTGCAGGACGTGGAACAGATGGTCGCGACACCTGCGGAGCAGGTATTGTCGCAGATCGCCGGCATTGAACATGTGATGTCGGTGTCGCGCCCGGGTATGGCGATCATCACCGTACAGTACAAAGTTGGTGTTCCGCGCACTGAAGCGTTGGTGCGTTTGTATGACACCGTGCATTCGAATGCCGACTGGCTGCCGCAGGGACTGGGTGTCGGTCAGCCGCTGATCAAGCCTAAAGGCATTGATGATGTTCCCATCGTCACACTGACTTTGTTCTCGCGAGATGCTGAAGAGGGCGCTTTTGCGCTGGAGCGAGTGGCCCACAGTCTGGAAGCGGATATCAAGCGTGTACCCGGCACGCGCGAAGTCACGACCATAGGCGGGCCGGGCCGCGCAGTGAACGTCGCCATCCTCCCGGACCGTTTGTCGGGCGCCGGTATCTCGGTGGAAGAGGTACGGCGTGCGCTGCAGGGCGCGAACATGGGCATGCCCATTGGTGATTTGCTGACAGCGAATCGTGCAGTGGCGCTGGAGGCCGGCCCTTTCCTGCGTGATGCGCGCGATGTTGGCGAGCTGGTGGTGGGTGTCCACGGAGGCCGCCCGGTCTACCTGCAGGAAATCGCAGACATCCGCGATGGCGCGATGCCTGCCCAGCGGCATGTCTGGCATGGCGAGGCAGGCAAGAAGCCGGGCGAGTATCCGGCGGTGACTATTGCTGTCACCAAGAAGCCGGGCGAGAATGCGATTGATGTCGCAGCAGCAGTAATACGCCGCGTCGATGCGTTGCGCAATACGGTGATACCGAATAATGTGGAAATCACGCACACACGTAACTACGGCGAGACCGCGAATGACAAGGCGCAGAAGCTGATACAAAAACTATTGTTTGCGACAGCTTCCGTGGTGGCGCTGGTCTTCATTGCACTGGGTCGTCGCGAAGCGGCCATTGTTGGCAGTGCCGTGATCCTGACGCTGTTCTTCACGCTGTTTGCCTCCTGGGCCTGGGGCTTCACGCTGAACCGCGTGTCCCTGTTTGCACTGATTTTTTCGATTGGCATTCTGGTCGATGATGCGATTGTCGTCGTCGAGAACATTCACCGCCATCAGGCCCTGCATCCGGGAAAAAAACTGGCTGAACTGATACCCGGTGCAGTCGATGAAGTGGGCGGCCCTACCATACTGGCGACACTCACAGTGATTGCTGCCCTATTGCCGATGGCTTTTGTATCGGGTTTGATGGGGCCGTATATGAGTCCTATCCCCATCAACGCCAGTATGGGCATGTTGTTGTCGCTGGCGATTGCCTTCGTAGTCACGCCTTGGCTCGCGCGCATCTGGATGAAGCATGTTCCTGTAAGCGTTGCGCACGGAGCACAGGGCAGTAAGGATCACGGCGGACTCGCTGCGCATCTGGATCCGCTATTCAGAAAAATATTCAATCCTTTGCTGGATGAACGCAGCGGCGTTCGCAATCGCAGTTTGCTGGGTCTGGGCGTCGGCGGCCTGATTGTGCTATCGCTGCTGCTGCCTGCGGTGGGATTGGTGGTGCTGAAGATGCTCCCGTTCGACAATAAGTCCGAATTTCAGGTGATCGTCGATATGCCGGCGGGTACACCATTGGAACAGACCGATGCCGTAATGCGTGAACTGGGTGCTTATCTGGTGAAGCAGCCTGAAGTGACGACGTACCAGACCTACGCAGGCACGGCGGCACCGATCAATTTCAATGGTTTGGTGCGGCAGTATTACCTGCGTGCGAGTGGTGAGCTGGGCGATATTCAGGTCAATTTAGTCGACAAACATCAACGCAGCGACAAGAGTCACGCATTCGCTGCCCGACTGCGTCCGGAGCTGCAAAAAATCGGAGCCCGATTTGGCGCGAATGTGAAGGTCGTTGAGGTACCGCCAGGGCCGCCGGTACTGTCACCCATCGTTGCAGAGATTTATGGTCCCGAGCCGGAGGGCAGGCTATCGGTAGCAAAGCAGGTGCGCGAGGTGTTCGCGAAAACGCAGGGCATTGTCGATATTGATGACAGCAGCATTGCTGCTGCACCACGCAAGCTGCTGCTGATCGACCGGCGCAAGGCGGCGATGCTGGGTGTGCCGCAGCAAGCTATTGTCAGCACCTTGCGTGCTGCCCTGTCCGGTGAGATTGGGGCATACCTGCACGATCAGAGCAAATATCCGGCGCCTGCGTTAATACAGATGCCGCAAGATTTGCATGGTGAACTGGATACGCTGCTGCAGATGAAAGTGCGCAGTGCTGCCGGACTTCTGGTGCCGGTGCGCGAACTGGTGACGATCACAGATAGTCAGCGCGAACAGCCGGTTTATCACAAGGATCTGCTGCCGGTGAATTTTGTGGTCGCCGATATGTCAGGCAAAAATGATAGTCCGCTGTACGGTATGTTTGGGATGCGCAGCGAACTGGCCAGACTGAAGATGCCTGACGGAGGTGCGCTGAAAGAGTATTTCATACACCAGCCGGACGATGCATGGCGCGGCTATGCGCTGAAATGGGATGGCGAATGGCAGATCACCTATGAGACGTTCCGCGACATGGGCGCTGCTTATGCGGTGGGACTGATCCTGATTTATCTGCTGGTGGTCGGTCAATTCGCTTCCTATCTGACGCCGCTGATCATCATGGCACCGATTCCGCTGACCATCGTTGGCGTGATGCCAGGTCACGCATTGCTGGGCGCACAGTTCACTGCAACCAGCATGATCGGCATGATCGCACTGGCCGGCATTATCGTACGCAATTCGATACTGCTGGTGGATTTCATCCGCCTGAACGTATCGCAAGGCATGGCCCTGAAGGAAGCCGTGATCAGCTCGGCAGTCACGCGCGCGCAGCCGATTGTTCTGACAGGTCTGGCAGCGATGCTGGGTGCGTTCTTCATTCTCGACGATCCCATTTTCAATGGGCTCGCCATCTCACTGATCTTTGGCATTCTGGTCAGCACGCTGCTGACACTAATTGTCATTCCTTTACTGTACTACGTCGCTTATCGCCATCATGCATTGCATGAGTTTCCCTGATTAACTGAAAGGAGAAAAACCGTGTTTCCCACCAAATCCTGGCAAATCGTTCGGACTTTCGCCGGTATCTTTATTTTGGTATCGCTGGCGCTGGGCATTCCCGGCAGCCCGATCTTCGTCAACCAGTGGTTTTTAGCTTTTACCGCATTTGTCGGTGCAAACCTGCTGCAGAGCTCATTTACTCAATGGTGTCCGCTGGAGATCATCCTGCGCAAATTCGGTATCGAGTGCGGTTGCTGAAAATGGTATTGGCCTGACCGGAGGAACGCATGTTGCCGTCGAAATTGCATACAAAAGCCGTTGCTGCTGCGGTAGCAGTGTGTCTGACATCTTCCGCGACCGCGCTGGATATCGTGGATGTCTGGCGTGCTGCCTCACAGCATGATTCGGGCATACAGGCTGCGCGTGCCGCGAACGACGCAGGGCGCACTCGCCGACAGCAGGCAGATGCTTTGTGGCGTCCCTCGGTGGCGCTGGAAGGCGGTGCCGGCTGGGGTGGCGCAGAGAGCACAATGCGCGGTGCGCAGTTTTCTCTACCCGGCAGTTTTCCCCAGAAGGGCGTGACCTTCAACACATCGGTCGCCAGCGGTACCAGTACTAAAGTAATGCTGGGTGTTCGTCAGCCCTTGTTCAGTGCCGAGCGCAGCGCACAGCAGGCACAGCTGCAGATCGCCGCGAACGCTGCCGAGACGGAATGGGGCGATGCACAGCAGATGCTTATGCTGCAAAGCGCAGAGCATTATTTTTCTGTCGCGCTTGTCCATCAGCGTCTGGCGCTACTGCTGAGACAGCAGCAGGCAGTCGACAAGGCGCTGGTTGAGGCAAAAGATCGTTTCAAATTAGGTGACCGTCCCGTGATTGATGTTCATGAAGCGCAGGCACGCGCTGATGCGCTCAGGGCACAGCGCAGCGGACTGGAAACTGAACTGGAATTGTCCCGCGTGATGCTGAAAGATTTCAGCGGACTGAGCCCCGAGCCAGCGTCCTTGGCACTTCCTGTGCAAATTCCTTCTCCAGCTGAAATCAGCGAGCTCGATGCCTGGCTATCCAAAGCAGCCAGTGGTAATGCGATGTTGAAACTCGCTGATGCGCAGTGGCAGAACGCACAGCAGGAATCGGCGAAGACACATGGCATGCTGTCGCCTTCTGTTGATCTGGTGGCGATGGCCGGAAGAGAAAGGCTCAGTGGGCAGGGTGATTTTGGCGATGCCGGCACGACGATGAATCATCAGGCCATCGGTGTTCAACTGACGGTGCCGCTGTACACCGGTGGTATGCAAAGTGCGCGCCATGCAGAAACGCTTGCACTGACAGAGAAAGCACGCGCCGATAAGGATAGGGTGCGCTTGTCTGTACAGCAGCAGGTGAAGACTGCCTGGATGAACCTGAAGGCAGGCAGCAGTCAGGTTGAGGCCTTGCAATCCGCCTTGCAGGCCAGTCGCGCGCGTCTGGATGCTACGCAGGTCGGCCGTGAGGCGGGTGATCGCACCATGCTCGATCAGCTGAATGCCGAGAACGATGCGGCGGCTGCAGAGCTCGCTTTGTCGCAGGCACGGGTGAATCTGTTTCTTGCCCGGTTGAAGCTGGCACTGCTGGCGGGTGAATTGGACGACCGGCTGCTTGTGATTGCTCAGCCAGTGCGCTGATAAGCCCTCGGATTAAAAAAAACCGGATTTGGATAAAGACTGCCGCCGCGTACTTTGCCAAACAGTCCTGGTGAGGTACGCGTTCATCCGGGATCATGCGTCGCAGTATACGGTGCGTACGCTGTGCCGTGTGCTGAACGTCCATCCGAGCGGCTATTACGAATGGAAGCACCCGGATCGGCACGCAGCTTGGAGAATCAGCGCCTGACGGGTCAAATCAAGCAATCCTGGCTGCACATCGGCGCCGTCTACGGCTACCGCAAGGTGCATGCGGATCTACTGGATCTGGGCGAGCCGTGCGGGAACAACGCTTCTACCGATTGATGAAGGCGGCCGGGCTGCGTTCGCAGTCGGGCTATCGCCGCCGCCCACATGCCGGTGAGGTACCGGCAGTCATTGCGCCGAACCGGCTGGATCGGCAGTTCGACGTGTCTGGCCCGAATGAGGCATGGGTGACCGACATTACCTACCTGCGCACGCACGAAGGCTGGTTATATCTGGCCGTCGTGCTGGGCTTGTTCTCGCGGCAGGTCGTCGGCTGGTCGATGCAGAGCCGGATCGACCGGGAGTTGGTACTCTTCGTGTTGCTAATGGCGATCTGGCGACGTAAGTCCAGCAGCCGGTTATGGTGCATTCGGATCAGGGCAGCCAGTTCTCCAGCGAAGATTGGCAATCGTTTTTAAAGGCGCATGGCCTAGTCGGCAGCATGAGTCGGCGAGGAAATTACCACGACACTGCGGTCGCCGAGAGCTTCTTCCAGTTGTTAAAGCGCGAGGGGATCAAAAGCAAAACCTATCCGACGCGGGAAGCTGCCCGGTAGGATGTATTTGATTACTTCGAAATGTTTTACAACCCGGTACGTCGCTACGGCTACAATGGGAATAAGTCGCCAGTGCAATTTGAACAGCAGTTTTTCGAGAGGCAGCGAAGCGTCGAGAAATTCGATAGCGATTCAGTTGTCATTGCAGACGCCGTACCGCCTTGACCCACTTGTACAAGCTATGGGCGGACACACTGAGGCGCCCGGCCACGTCGGAAAAGGGATAACCGTGATCGACGATTTGTCGGACAGATTCTTCTTTAAATTTTGGGGTAAAACGAGGGGTGTTCCTGGTCTACTCCTATAAAGAATTTATAGGCCGGGATTGTCTGCCAGACCGGGCTTAGTCCACTCCCGTCATAGTACGAAGGATGTCTTTGACAAATAACGCGAGATGGGCCTGAGGAGGGGAGGCTCATCCCGCGTCATAGTAAAGCTGTCAAAACTTATAGCGAATACCAGCCATGACATTTCGGGCGGTACCTACATAAATACCTTGCCGTAAGCTAGCGATATAGTGGGTGTCTGTTAGGTTCCTGATGGCACCAAAGAAGCTTAGATTCTTGTCCACGGTGTAACTGAGATTAAGATCAGCGACCGTGTAACTTGACATTTTTCCCGTGAAGAAGCCAGACGTATTTTCCGCAATAGCGATCGTGTTGTCTTGATCCGTATATTGGGAGCCAACATAGCTGACCAACAGTGCGCCCCTGAATTTGTCCTGCTTGTAGCCGAACGTAACGTTGGAAACCAGTTTGGGCGTGTAGGTCACGCGATTGCCCGTGTATTCACCACTCTCGAACTTCGCCACGGGCACATAGGTCAGGTTGGCGTTTAGATCAAAGCCATTACCTACGTCATACGCCACTCCAGCTTCCAGCCCCTGATGCATGGTCTGTCCCGCGTTGGTGCGTACAAACCCGCCACTGTTACTCGCTACGATCTGATTTCCAAAGTTCATGATGAATGCGGCAGCCTCGAAACGCAATTTATTGTGAGAACCTCGGATGCCGATTTCATAGTTGGTAGATCGTTCAGCATCCAGTTGCTGGTCAA
>JACCDH011797026.1_pt1 | contig 17361 bp, 17 predicted proteins | sample 7442481 | NCBI WGS metagenome assembly JACCDH01 (sample SAMN15323433, study PRJNA562643) | freshwater metagenome | isolation source: river surface water | place: USA:Blue River Watershed | collected 2017-08-15
AACAGGTCGCAGAAAACAAGCAAAGAAAATATGCTTTAGACATTGAAAAGCTTACTTTTAGGAGAGCATTGATGTCCAAACAAGCAAAAACACTCACAGCACAAGAGCTACGCAAAGTGCTGGACTACGTGGCAACTCGTCCCCATGCACATCGCAATCGCATGGCGTTGCTGCTTACGTTCTACGCGGGGCTTCGTGCCAAAGAAGTTGCCAGCTTGCGATACAGCGATGTTGTAGATGGAGAGGGCAAGATCAAGAGCGAAATCTACTTGGCAGCAGAACAAACCAAGGGTGGCAAAACAGGCACAGTGTTTGTGAGTGAAAAGCTACGCAAGGAGTTGCAAACATACATTGCACTCACACCCTGCAGCAACACACAACACAAGCTGATCTACACACAAAAGCGAGGTGGTGAGGGTTTCACTGCCAACACACTGACCCAGCACTTTCACTATCTATACAAACGTGCAGGCATTGCAGGGGCCAGCAGCCACAGTGGCAGACGCACATTCATCACCAACTTGGCAGACAAGGGCGTGGGCGTGAGAGTGTTGATGAGCCTCGCAAGGCACGCCAACATCTCAACCACGCAAGCCTACATTGATGTTAACGAAGCAATGCAACGGCGTGCCGTTGAGTTGATTTAATTACTGCTGACGTTGAATTCGAAAAGCATATTTGAATTAACTTCAGCATCGTCGTCGCCATCCATGTTCTTTAATTTCCCATCGACAACTGTAATTCTGTAGCGTTTTTCTAACTCAGTCGTATTTCCAGGGAATTCTGGCCTTAAAAATCTATATTCGCCATTGTAATCAGCTGTATTTCTAATTCTTGTGAAATTACTAAGAACCCAATACGCAACACCTTCTTTTACTTCAAAATCATATATTTCATTAAATTGGTGCGTTAGCTTATTGTGTTCCAAAATTAAAATATCATTAAAGCTTACGCCATCAATAAGATTGAGAGTTCTATTGTGGTCTGGCACAAAAGTGGAGTAATCACGTGAATTATGTTTGTCAATGGTTAAATCATAAAACTCAGCATCATTTTTTTTCCAAATGCTGTGAAAAGACCAGTGCCATACTCCTTCGTTTATAAATGAACTTTTTCGATTAAGAAGCCAACCATTTATTTGTTCTCCCCCAGCTTCTTTGACGTAATCTCTAACGTTGTAATGACAGTTGAGTGGCCTGTTAAACTTGGTGTCTAGTTTTTGTTTTACTAAAACACACTCATTTCCAGCAAAGTTGTTAATTCCGTCCCTTATTACTTTAGGGAGTTTGTCGTTGTAAGGTTTAGTGTTAGTCATAGCAAATCACTTTCTTTAAATTGAAATTAAATTGGGCAATGTCTCTTGTCTTGAGCTCATGCAGAAGATGCACTTAAACTGAAGAACCTTACAAGCTTATGATCATTTGGAGTTGTCTTGAAAGTGTCAATTGTCAATTTCTTTTTTAATGAGCTAATTCAATAAAGATCAGAATCTTTATTGAACTTTTGACAGTTGGAGGACCAGCTTAAAACCAGACATCTCCATTGCGTGACGCTACTAGACTTGGTGGAAAAGTTCAATAGCAAAAGTCTGGATGTAGTTTGAAAATTGGGGGGGACATGTGTGTGTGTGCGTTGCCAAAAGGCTATGTTGGTCAATTGCTTGATCACTGGCCTTTTGATGCTGCAAACAAGTGACGCCAGCGTCTGCAGACACACCTTGAAACGTTTGATTTTTCAGTCAAAAAACCGTATTACTTAACCGTATTACTTTGAAGAAATGACGTTTATGCCCCATAAAAGCTAGGTATTTTAAAAAGTCAGGAGTCTTCACACTGCAGGGGTCACATGTTCGATCCATGTATCGCCCACCATATAAACCAACAACTTAGCCTCCATTCGGAGGCTTTTTTGTTTCTGGGTATGAAAAAAGTATGGAAAACAGGGGTAAAGACTGAGCCCCCAAGTCCGGATTTTCAAGGCACTGCTGGTCTAATAAACTCGAGTTAGCCTTGGAGCGGGGAGGGGGTGGCCCCGTAACTCATCCGCAAAGTTTTTTTAAAAATTTTTCTCAAACTTGATTTAGTTTGAAATTCAAAAGCAATAGGTCATAACGATTGCTCGACAATTTTGTGAATGACATATATTTCAATCGCAACCTAGAACTAATTGGGAGGTTTTATTAGGAGACTTATGGCTTGATTTTCACTCAAAACTCTTATAAATTTGAGAGTATAGATTTGGAGATCAATATGAAAGCCCACCTGCAAGCGTTAGTTTTAACACTCTTAGCGACCTCGATACTTACCGGCTGCGGTGGTGGTGGTGGTGGATCTACGGCCAGCCCGTCATTAGATGGAACAGTTGCCGTTGGCGCTCCAATTGCCGGAGCATCCATTGTTGCTAGAGGCGCCAATGGTGCAACATCCAACACGGTCATTGCTGACGCAGACGGAAAGTACTCAGGGCTGAACCTGAACGGCCTTACAGCACCCATCATTATTGAAGCCACTGGAGAGTTTGGTCAAACGCCATACACACTCCACACACTCTTAAATTCAACAACAAGTGGCACAGCAAATGTCACACCTATCACGTCGTTGATCTCAACGATCGCCGCGGGTACATCCTCCGATTCAATCAATTTATCCAGTCTATCTACATCAACTTTAACTGCAGCTATCCAACAGGCTAAATCAACCTTAGCGACCACACTCTCGCCTATTACATCTGCTATTGGGCTAGACCTAACGACAAACGATCCAGTCAGTCAAACCTTCACAACAAACAACACTGGACTTGACAAGCTGCTGGATGCGATTGACATAAAAATCAGAAAAGATGAAGGGATATCCATCACTAATAAATTCCAAGCAGTCCAGGAAGGTGTCGAAAGAACAGCAGTTTCAGTATCTTTCACCGGCTCAGTTACGGGAAATCTTCCCGTGGCGGCGAACAAAGACCTAAGCTGGCTACCAACAATGGCTGCTAGTTTCAACGAATGTTTTGCGCTGCCAGCATCGCAAAGGGTTCTGTATTCGAACGATCCAGGAGGCGTACCGGTTGCATCTTCGGTTCACAACAGTTGTAAATCATTTGTGAATAGCGCTTACATACACAATGGATACAGCTTCGGTGATCGCTGGGTAAGAGTTCTTAATGACTCAGCATTTGACAATTCAAAATTCAAGATACAACTCGCATACATTTTGGACAGCAATGGCGTAGATGTGTTTGTTGTAAACGTTAATTTCAAAGACAAAGATGGCAATGGCTACACACGTCCAGAAGTAGTAACGCAATCTGCTGGCTCTTACTTGCTTTACGGAAATCAGCGTGTCCTTGAGGCCTATGCAGAGCCGATGATTTCTAACATTGCGGACTATGCTGATAGCACTTCATCGATCAACTCTATACAAGGTCGCTTAAGATTTTTTATCTCCCCGCACAGAGATTGGGATAACGCATCTTCTGGTTACAAGTTCTATTACGACGGCAATGGAAAGCCTGATCCAAAGTGGGCCTGCTCATGGGTAACAGGCCCAGGTCTTCCAGGTGAAGGGGCTTTGAATTCGGCTCAATCCGGTCCTGTTGGTGGCATCTTGATGAAAATACCAAGAAGCGATTACGCGGATAAGCGCGAGTATTTGGCTATCGCTTACAAGTTTCCCGCAACTTTCGATCCAGTTGCAGTTCAAGCTGACAAAAACCAGTTACTAAAAGCTTGTGCCGTTCGGGAAAATGTCTCGAGAACAAATGTTCCGAGTTGGGAAGTTGCAACATTTTCAACTGATAATAATTTCACCCTGGACTTTGCAAAAGCAAATCAGACTGGATCATTCAGTTGGCCTACATCTGGCAATGGTAATAATAGTTTTAATTGGGCTGGAAATAGCACTAGCTATGCACAAGCTACAGGAGTTTCTGGTTATGCTAATTGGGCATTGGCCCCAGTAGATCAGTCTATTAAGGACGCCTATAAACCCACCACGATGCCAACTTTTAATTTTTACTCTTTTAGACTTGCTGATGTTCCGACGAACGTTTATACGGTGAACGGAAATGGGTCTATTCCCGTTGTGAACGATGCACAGGCCAATACATTTTTTTCAGCGAAAGTAGTTACAAAAGCAAGGATGATTGGTGCGATGCCCTACCTCAAGCGAGACAGCAATAACGTTTTCGCTGGAAACACTAAATTTGGAACGATCAGCGACGCAACCCTAGCATCCTTTTTAAGCGCTAGCTCTTCCGCTATTTCTATTGGCTCGACATTAAGTGCCAGCTGGTCACCTGCAGCTGGTGGGACAGGGATCGATCGTCTTGGATTCCAATGCTACGGCACATGGATACCTTCAGGTACGGCAAAAAAACGTTGGGGACCTAGTGTTTCAAGTGGAAGTTGGGGTTTTACAAGGAGCACCACAAATAAAAAATTCACTTTTGAAGATACCTGCGCTGCCTATTCTTTTGTAGGTACGGCCTACCAAAATGGCCCCACGTCTACAAGCGTTTACAGGAATTTATGGATAAGAACATACGATCAAGAAAATACACAAATCCAGCAGGTTTACCTCGCAGAGCGCTGATGACTAAAGTAACAGGAAGTTTTGACCAGCTTGCTGTTACGAGTCGACGGCTTGAATGATATCGATCTCTGGTTGGGTTGTGTGCAAGCGGCCAATCGTGCTTCGGTTTTGGTATGTGATGGCGTATCTTTCAGAAATGCCCAGCCCGTCAATCGAACTTTATGTTGGCCGTTTTGATGGCCTTGGCCCAACTGGCCGTTTCGCGTTCAAGCAGTTTGGCGGTGTTGTCTGGCGTGAGGTAGCGCACCTCCACGCCCGCAGCGTCTGCGCGTTGTTTTGTTTCTGCTTGCTCGAGGCTTGACTTCACGTCGGCCGAGAGCTTTTGCACCACATCCTTGGGCGTGCCGCTGGGCACATAGAGCGCAACCCAAGACTCCAATTCAAAACTTGGCAAACCTGCCTCGGCGACTGTGGGCACTTGCGGCAATTGGGGGTGACGTGTTTTGCCTGTGACGGCCAAGGCCTTGAGTTTGCCGCCTTGTACATGGCCCATCACCGAGGGTGGCGTGGTGATGAACACCTGAACTTGTCCTGCCAACACATCTTGAATGGCTTGGCCCGAACCCTTGTAGGGTACGTGCGTCATGTCAACGCCCGTTTGGAGTTTGAAGATTTCTGTCCCAATGTGGGACACCGAGCCATTGCCTTGTGATGCGTAGTTAAGCTTGCCGGGATTTTGCTTGGCCCATGCAATGAACTCTTTCAAATTGTTCGCAGGCACCGAGGGGTGTACTGCAATCACATTAGTGGCCACGGTGATGAGGCCTACTGGTGTGAGGTCTTTCAACTCCCAAGGCAGTTTGTCCATCAAGATGGGGTTTGCGATGTGATAACCCGAGTACGACACCAATACGGTGTAACCGTCTTTCGCGCTGCGTGCGACGTTGCTGTATGCCAAATTACCGCTTCCGCCGGGTTTGTTGTCGACCACCACCGATTGGCCGGTCAGGCGTGCCAAAGGCTCGCTCACCAACCGAGCTGAGGTGTCTACCAAACCACCGGGGGGATTGGGGACGATCAGCGTGATGGGTTTGCTTGGAAATTTATCGGATTGTGCGAGAGCGCTTGTTGCGGCAAACCAAACGCAAGTGGTCATACCGATGGCGATCCTTGCAAAGGTATGGCGGCGGTTGAGTTGAGCTTTCATGGTGTCTTCCTGTGTGTGAATAACTTATGCCTTAAGCAGGACGATGTTCGCTTAAATCGTTCCAAACATCTTGTCGAGCGATTTGCCCCGCCACAACCTCAAAGCGATCGATGAAGCGGATGTTGTCAAACGCTGTGCCGTTTGGCCAAACACCGTTTAATTGCCCTGTGCAATAGACCACGGTGCGGTCGCTTTGCCATGACTCGTCTATGTGTTCGAAGGTTTTTTCGACGCGTTGATAACGCGTGGCTCCCCAAGCCACGAGGTCTTCTAGGCGATGAAAGGTTTGTCCACCTGGAAACACCATTTGAAATTCGGCATGCAGGTGGGTTTGGGCTTGCGCCAAGTCGCGCGCTTGCATGGATGCCAAAAAGCTTTTCACCACTTCGGTGGCACTGCGAAGCGCGACATTGCCTTGGTCAAAAAAACGACCGTCGCGTTGGTAGGCCACCACCTCTTGAATAAAGGTGGTGGTGCCTGCCTCGGGTGCGGGTATGACCGATCGCACCGCTTTAGACACATGGTCAACCAAGCGCTGTTGAACCTCGCGTTCGTAGCCTTTGAGCAGGGTGATTTGTGTGACGGGCATTATTGTTTGCGTTGTTGTAGTTCGTGCACCAACAGTACCACGCGTGCATCAGTCTCTTTGAATTTGATGCCGTGTTGAAAATCTGTTTTGGTACCTGCTTTGTTTTCGGCATGCACAGGTTCTACGTTTTGAATAGTGGCCTCTAGCTCAACGTGTTCTGATTTGCCAGTCGATTGCAAATCAAAGCGCAGACCAATCTTGAGGTGATCTTCGGGTGAGCCCAATTTTTGCGGGCCAATGATGGAGGCGCCACCGCCGCTTAGATCGTGCAGGTGAAATTGATTCAGCGTGGACTCGCCTGCGGGTGACGTCAGAATTTCAACCGGCAGTGAAGTGCGCACGCGCAAATGTGCACGCATGGGAGTTTCTTCAATGTCTTCGGGAAAGCTCAACAGCATGTAATTGCGCGGGTTGAGCAACATGGTGTTGATATGACTTTTGAAGGTGAAGATGGAAAGGCCTGAAAAAAGGCGCACTTCGACGTTCATACCTTCGTTCAAATGAACGATCCAACCGTCTTCTTGCGGCACACGAAGCATTAAGAATTCATTTTCTACATAGCCAATGACGCTGGTGTAGTGTTTATGCGCAGTGGCGCTGTCTTGGATCAACTGAACGCGTTGACCAACGCGCAAGTCCATGTCTGAGAACTTGGCTTTTCTTGGGGCGTGATCGGTGTGTGGCATGTGCTTGGCCGCGCTTAATATTGAGTTCTAATCATAGTTAGCAGTGTTTATTCCGTTAGATTTTATGGTCATCCGTTACTTTTCAAGTCCGTTGCGCACGCTCAAATGGCTGGTTTTTGGATCGGTCGAGTTCACTGAGAGCGAGGAATATTTAGAGTTTCGTTATAAGTTTCTGATTGTGCTGATGTTGGCAGCGGCTTTTTTGACGGGCTTGTTCATTGTGGGAACGCTCAGTCAAATCAATCCGATTGGATGGGCGCACGGGCGAATGATGTTGATATTTACCAGTACGACGCTGGTGCTGTGGTGGTTGCTCAGGGGCTCGCCCAATCGATTCAAAAGCATTGGTTGGATTTATGAGTGCCTGTGCATGCTCGAGAACACCTCGGCCTTGGTGTTTGTGCCAGTGGATGAGCTGCGCATCATGTGGTTTTTCTCAAACATTCCCTGCGTGTTTATTCTGTTGGGGCAACGTGCGGGGTGGGCGATCACCACGGTGACGATCGTGGGCATTGCTTTGGGTAACTCGCATCTTGAACAACCTTATTCGTCAAACGCCATGGCAACAGGTATCTTGGCTTTGCTGTATTTTGCGGTGGCGTTTCATGTGTATGTGGATCGATCGATTTCGTATTTCAAACGCATGCGTGACTACAACCTGCAACTGGTGGATTTAGCCAGTCACGACCCTCTCACGAAAGCCTTGAATGCTGGCGCGTATTACCGTGCATGTGATCAGCTGATTCATGCCAGCCAGCGTTCAAATCAACCCTTCGCAGTGCTGTTCATTGACCTGGACCACTTCAAATCGATCAACGATACCTATGGGCATGCCGTGGGCGATGATGTGTTACGCGCAGTGGCTCAAACGCTGAAAGACACGGTGCGTCGCAGCGATTTGGTCGGGCGCATTGGGGGGGAAGAGTTCTCGGTGTTTTTGCCCAATACCCAACTGCAAGGCGCACAACAGTTGGCCGAGACTTTGCGCGTTGCGATTGAGAACATTGACATCCAAGTAGAGGGCGTTCGTTTGAAAATAACGGCCAGCATTGGCGTAGCTGCGAAAACCTTTGCGCAAGAAAGTATGCAGGTGATTCAGCAACACGCTGACCAAGCCATGTATGAGGCCAAGCGTGGAGGGCGCAACCGTGTTTCTACATTCGGCAATGATGGCGATGGTGCCAATTCGTCGCTATCGGTCTAACCGCCAAATCCACTGTGCGTCGACGTAGCGGTACACATAACCCGGCCCATTGATACCGCGCGTTTCTGTTTCACCCGCACGCAATTTGAAATAAGAGTTGCCATGCACAGGGCTGCTGATTTGTAGTTCAGCCAAGCGCGCAGGTGTGGTTGTTTCATGCGCAACTTGTTGATGACCTGTGCCCGCACGGGCATACCATTGCCAGCCTTCAAAACGGCGTCGCCATCCGACGATGGCCATGGTTTCATCGAGTTGCTCGGGGTTGAAGTAACGACGCACTGCAGGATCTTTTGCGCCGAGCTGGTGTTTTTGTGAAGCTTGCAAGGTGACGCCTTGCTCTGGCCATGCATCCCAAACCAGACGGGCGCGTTGTTGTTGGCGATTTTGTCCATCTGAGAAATGGGTTTGTGCCAACGAACCAATGAGTGTGAGGCGGGGGTGTATTTGGTAATCTAGGTTGCCACCTATGAGGTCGTAATGCACGCTGTCTTGCAGCGCTGGCATCGATTCAACCCAATCACGGCTTGCAAACAAACCCCATTGCAGTTGCGAGGTGAAGGCTTGGTTCCAACTCCAGTCACCTGTGAGCAGCGTGTTGTGTGGACCTTGGTTCACGCCTATTTTGTAGTTGTAGCCCAAGCCCGTGGTGGCGTCTGTTTCTTGTGCGATGTAGTTCACGCCATGACCGGAAAGTTGTTGGCCGTTCTGGGTGTAGCGTTGTTGCTGCCACTCAACGCCACGCCATGACAGGCCCGATGAGTAGATAGGCAGTGCACCGGCAAACCATTTGTTGATGACCAAACCATCGCTGTCGCTGGCGCGGCTAAATGCGGGGAATGCGGCCCATGTGTTGTCGGCTATTGCAAGGGTGCTGTGGCCCGCAAGCAGTGCCGCGCAAAGAAAGGAGAGTGCTGTGCGTTTCATTTGGTGCCCCATGTTTTACGCAGATTCAAAATTTCACTGATGTAACCCCAAACGCATGCAGGTTGCAAAATGATGCTGTACACCAAGGCGTATGACAGCAACCCCATGCGATTGCGTCGTACCTTCAAGCCGACTTCATCAAACGTGGCTTTGCTGCGTGAATACATGAGGGAGTTCATCAAAAAGCTGATTGGCAATAGCGCCAACGTCATGGGGCCCACAATCCAGAAGTAACCGAACATGGCCAAAATCAAACCCGGAATAAAGCCCAAGGTGTAAGCCAAGTCCATGAATGGGAAAAGGGTGTTCCACCAGATATAGAAAATAGGCATGCGCCGTTGCATCAAGATGTCGGGTGTCATTTTGAAGGCTTCAATCAAGCCGCGTGACCAACGTTGTCGCTGTCGAATGAATTGCGTGAGGTTGTCAGGGCAGCGTGTCAACGCAATGGCATTTTCGGCATGACCGACGCGATAGCCTGCGCGCAGAATTTTCCAAGTCAGCACAATGTCTTCGCCGACCGTGTGTGGCCAACCGCCAACTTCCACCAATGTGGTGCGGTCGTACAAAGAAAACGCGCCTTGTGCCACCAGCGTGCCTTGGAACAAGGATTGAATGCGTTTGATGGCGGCAATGCCCAAGAAGTAATCCCACTCTTGGGCTTTGGTGAGCCAGTTGTCGCGCGAGTTGCGAATCAAAATGGCGCCGGCCACAGCACGTGTGTTGGGTGGGTCGGCCAAGCGGCGTCCCACCAAGTTTTGAATGCCGTGTTTCCAAATCCAACAATCGGCATCGACGGTGATCACAAACTCGCTGGTACAAGCTGCCAAGCCTTGGTTGAGTGCATTGGCTTTGCCGCCATTCTTTGTCAGGTCGATCAAGCTGAGGTTAGAAAACTCAGGCAAAAGCGAACGCACGATGTTGGCCGTGTCGTCGGCTGAGCCATCGTTGATGACGGTGACTTGCAACTCACCGGGGTAGGTTTGGCGCATCAAACTGCGCACGGTGTCTTCGATCGATGCAGCTTCGTTATAGGCGGCCACCAAAACGGTGACGCTGGGGTAATGCGCGTGCATGGGGACAGCAGGGCGTTTGTCAAACGCCAAGGCCACCATGATGAAAGCGTTCATGAAGCCCGGAATGATGGCGATGAACCCGATCAGAAAAGCAGCAACGGCAGGCGTGGTGTTTGCGCTGAGTTGCTCATACCAAGGAACAGACAACCAAATGGACAGCAGCATCCAAGCGGTTGAAATCAAAAGGGTGAAGATGAATTTCCAACGGATCGTGATGTAAGGCATGCAATGAGAAAGAAACTTATTGTTGTTTTAACCAGTGTGCGAGTGGTGCAGGTTTGCCAAATAGAAAGCCTTGTGCCACTTCGCCGCCAATGGCTTGCAGGGCATGGCTTTGCTCAGGGGTTTCAACGCCTTCAATGACCAGCCCAATGTTGAATTGACGTGTGAATTCGACGGCAGCTTTCACAATCGCATGTACCATGGGGTGATGGATTTGCTGGGCAAACTGTTTGTCTAGTTTGATGACATCAAACGGCAAGGTGTGCAAACGGCTGAGGCTAGATTGCCCCGAGCCAAAATCGTCCATCACGATGCGCGTACCACGTGCACGCAGGGTTTGCAGGTCTTCTACAACTTGGGGCGAGATGTACTGTAGAGATGTTTCGGTGATTTCAAAATCCAACTGACGCACGATATGTGCAGGCAATGCGTTGAGCCATTGATGGATGTATGGGAAGAAGTCAGGTGCGGCAATGTGTTTGGCCGACACATTGATGCTGATACGCGCGTGGGGGTAGCGTGCGTGCAACAAGGGTAAATCGTGCGCGACTTGCGTGAGAACAATTTGTTCAAGTTGGTGAATCAGATCGGTTTGTTCTGCAAGCGCAATGAATTCTTCAGGTGACACGTCGCCCAATGCGTCGGTGTGCAAACGACACAAAACTTCTAACCCAACCAGCTGACCCGTGTGAAGTTGGTTTTGCGCTTGGTAATGCAAGTGAAAGCCATGCGTTTGAATGGCTGTCATGATCGCTTGGTGCACGATGTGGTCACGCGCGCTTTGTTCTTCTTGTCGGGTCATGTTGTAATTTTCCTATTCAATTGCCCCTGTCTTCGAGCGGTGGGGCGGCGCAGGCGCTGAAAAGATGATGAACATTCAATTTTTGAGTTCTATAGTATTAGCCTTGTGGGTGGGTCGGGCTGAGGTTTTGCCTTTGATTTGCCCATAATGGCCATGCCAACAGTGAACAAGGACATGTGATGGATACCCCGGATCGGCGTCTCGTGGCAAATGCAACGCTGCGACAACAGATCAATGATTTGCAAGCGAACCATCAGCGCTTGAAAGAAACCGCTGATTTGCTCGAGCAGCAAACGCTCGCTTTGGCGCGTAGCGCAGCGTTGGTGAAGTTGCCCCATCCTGCTTTGGAAAAAGAAGGCGTTGGCAAGTTGCTTCAATTGCAAAAAGAAACGCTTGAGGCGGTTAAGTTGCAAATGCTGGGGCCTGCCAAGGCAGCCACCCCACAGCCGCCCACCCCGCTGGTCAGTAATGCGGAAATGGCGGCGCTGTTGGGGTTGGACCCGTAAAGCCGCTTATCTCACCTACGCGAAAGTCGCCCATGGCGTGATCAGACATGATTGCATACTGTATATATTAACAGTATTATGTGGGCATGTCATCTCTATCAATTTCGTCAAATTTTCCAGTTTTGTTGTCGCCGCAGCCCTTGTGGCTGGATGTGTGTGCCTGGAAGGTGCCCGCCGGGTTTCCCTCACCAGCGGCTGACCATGCGCAAGAACGCATCGATCTGAATAAGCAACTGATTCGCAACCAAGAGGCCACCTATTTGTTTCGTGTGAAGGGTGACTCCATGACGGGCATTGGCATTTACGAAGGCGATACCTTGCTGGTAGATCGCAGTGTCAGCCCCAAGCACAACCACGTGGTGCTGGCGCAACTCAACAACGAGTTCACGGTCAAGCGGTTGTACCGACGTGGTGGGGTGGTGAAATTGCTGGCCGAAAACAATTTGTACCCTGCACGCTTGATCAAAGAAGAAGACGATTTTGTGGTGTGGGGTGTGGTGACGTTCAACCTGCACAAGTTGTGTTGAGCGTATGACCTCACAGTTGGCTTTGGTGGACTGCAACAACTTTTACGTGAGTTGTGAGCGCGTGTTTCGCCCTGACTTGCGACAGGTACCTTTGGTGGTGTTGTCAAACAACGATGGGTGTGTGGTGTCGCGTTCGGCCGAGGCCAAAGCCTTGGGCATCAAGATGGGGCAGCCTTGGTTTCAATGCCAAGACTTGGCGGAAAAACACGGTGTGTTGGCGTTGAGCTCAAACTATGCTTTGTATGCCGATATGTCCAACCGGGTGATGCGTATTTTGAGTGACTTCTCACCGCAGCATGAGGTGTATTCGATCGACGAATGCTTTGTAGATTTAACGGGCATGCCGCAGTTGAAAGCGCTCAGCTACCAAATGCGTGAGCGGGTGATGGCTTGGACCGGCATACCCGTGTGCGTGGGCATTGGCCCGACCAAAACCTTAGCGAAGTTGGCCAACCATGTGGCCAAGGTGCACCCGCGCTCCAAAGGCGTTTTCAATTACAACGATCTCACGTCGGTGCAGCAAGACAAGTTGCTGGGGCAGTTGCCCGTGAGCGAAGTGTGGGGCGTAGGGCGAAAACGCACAACGCAACTGGTCGCACATGGCATTGCGACGGTGAAAGATTTGCGTGAGGCGCATTTGCCCACTTTGCGCGCGGCATTTGGTGTGGTGATGGAGCGGGTGCAGCGTGAGTTGCAAGGCGTTGCTTGTATCGATTTGCAAGAGGTGGCGCCTGCGAAGCAACAAATCATTTCGAGCCGATCGTTTGGTGCAGCGGTGCACGATGTGCATGTGCTGGAAGACGCTGTCAGCACCTTTGTGGCCAATGCGTGTGTGAAGCTCAGAGCGCAGCAGTCGCAGGCGTGCTTGGTGCAAGTATTTTTGCAAACCGATCGTTTTCGAAAAGATCAACCACAATACATGCCATCGCTGGCGGTGCCATTGCCGCAACCCACCAACGACAGTTTGGTGATTCACCGCTGGGCCAGTCATTTGGTCAAGCGCATGTACAAGCCTTCGTATGCTTATAAAAAAGCGGGCGTGGTGTTGAGTGATATTTCACCGGTGAGCCATTGGCAGCACGATTGGTTAGAGCCGTCCCCCAACCCTTCGTCGCGCTTGATGCGCGCGATTGACGGTTTGAACCAACGCTTTGGCAAAGGCGCTGTGAAAATCTCAACCCAAGGCGCTTTTGCACAGTGGCAGATGAAGCAAGAGCGCAAATCACCTCGCTACACCACCGATTGGCATGAGTTGCTGCGGGTGTGAGGGGCTGCGTTCAGTGTGGTTTTGAGGACGCGCTGAACAAGCGATGAATCACTTGCCTTAACCAAATATGTGCAGGATCTTTTTGAAACCGTTGGTGCCAAAACAAATGCACGTCGATGGTGGGGGACTTCATGGGGGTGTCCACGTAGCGCACATCACCATGGTGCACAAAAAAGTCAGCCAAATCGCGTGGCACGGTAGCGATCAACTGAGAGTTTTCTACGATGGGCAGCAGGCTCATGAAGTGCGATAGCTCGACCACCACGCGTCGTTGAATGCCTTTTTGTTGCAGAAACTTTTCAAACACATGTTCTCGTCCATCGGGTTTCACTACAGCATGCGAGGCTTGGATGAATTGCGTCATGGTGATTTTTTCGCCAATCGTGGCATGCTTTTTCTTGATCAAACACACATGTGCGCTGGTGATGAGTTTTTGTTGAAAGAAGCCGGCTTTTTGCAAATCGGGGAAATAACCAATCGCCATGTCAGCCGCGCCCGATGCCAAAGCTTGGGAGGCCGCTTGTCTTGGCATGGCCAGGGTTTTGAGGTTGATGTGAGGTGCTTTCTGTGCCAGCTCTGCCAATAAACGCGGTAAGAAATTGACTTCAGCAATGTCTGGTGCGACCAACGTGAAGGTGCGCTCACTGGTGTTGGCTTCGAAGTGGGTGGGCAACAAGATGTCGGTTTCAATGGTGGTCACCACTTGTTTGATGCTCACACTCAAAGCTTGTGCTTTGGGCGTGGGGGCCATTTCGGCACCTGTGCGGACAAACAGCGGGTCATGGAAGAGCGTGCGCAACCGTGACAACGCGGCGCTCATGGCCGGTTGGCTGAGTTTGAGGGCTTCCCCCGCTTTGGTGACTTGCCGGTGTTGGTACATGGCGTCAAACACCACCAGCAAGTTGAGGTCGACAGAACGAATATCCATGGTGTGGATATTATGTATCCATTCAATTAACTGGATAAATAGATGATGAGCCTCTAGACTTCCGTGCTCCATCCACCGTTATCTCTCTAAGCCATCAGATATAGGACCCAACGAATGACGCATGCTTCTTCCCGTGTATGTGCTTTGCGCAGCGTTGCATTGAACGTGCCAGACTTGGCATTGGCGGAAAGTTTTTATACGAAGGTTTGGCATTTGGATGTGGTGAGCAAAACAGCCGATGCGATCTACTTTCGTGCAACTGGCGCTGATCACCATGTGCTGGCTTTGCACAAAGCTTCAGGTCAGGCTCAGATCCGCCATGTCACCTTGCGTGCGCGTGATCGCAGTGCGCTAGACGCCGTCGCACAGGCCGTCACGGTTGCCGGCGGACGGGTGGTTGAACCGGTGGCTGCCGTGCACGAGCCGGGAGGTGGTGAGGCTGTGACCGTGGCCGATGCTGATGGTCGTATTTTTCGATTGGTCTATGGTGATGTACAGCATGCCGATGCGCATGAAGCGAAGGACAAGCCAGTTCGATTGGCGCATGCGGTATTGAACAGCCATGATGTGGAGCAGACCCGTCAATTCATGGAGACGGTGTTTGATTTTTCATTGTCCGATCGCACCCGCATCATGGCATTCATGCGTTGCAACAGTGACCATCACAGCATCGCTTTAGGGGATACGGACAACGATGCATTGAACCACATCGCATTTTTGATGCCTGATTTAGATTCGGTCATGCGAGGGGGTGGGCGCATGCGTGATGCAGGTTTTGGCATTGAGTGGGGCCCTGGTCGGCATGGCCCTGGTGATAACGCATTCAACTATTTTGTGGGGCCGTTTGACATCGTGATTGAGTACACGGCTGAAGTTGAGCAAATCGACGACAGCTATCAAGCCGGCCAACCCTCGGATTGGACCTGGCCCCCCGGGCGAGTAGATCAATGGGGTATTGCCATTCCGCCCACTGCGCGGTTGAAAGAAGCCCAAAAAGCCATTTTGTTTGTACCGGTCTCTTGAGTGATGGGGTTTTTGCATGTCTGCAAATCAAAACACTGCTGTGTATGACGTTGCGATTGTTGGATTCGGTCCAACAGGTGCTGTTGCCGCTGGCTTATTAGGCAAGCAGGGTATTCGTACCTTTGTGTGTGACAAACTGCATGATGTGTATGACAAGCCGCGTGCCATTGCACTCGACCATGAAATCACACGCGTGTTTCAACAAATGGGCGTGGCTAAGAAAATCAAACCATTTCTTGAGCCATTCACCGACTCTGTTTACTACGGTGTCGATGGGCAAATGATCAAGCGCATGTCGACGGTGGCGACGCCTTATCCTTTGAGCCATACGCCTTCGGTGGTTTTCTCGCAGCCACCGGTTGAAAAAGTGTTGCGAGAACATGCCAAGTCACATGCGAGTGTCACAGTGTCGTTAGGGCAAACTGTTTTGGCTGTGCATCAAAGTGCTGACTGCGCCAAGCTGATTTTGCAAGCAGACGATGGCAGCACCTCAGAGGTTCAGGCCAAGTATGTGATTGGGTGTGATGGTGCGAGCAGCATGGTACGCACGCAGGTGGGGATTGAGTTAGAGGACTTGGGTTTTGATGAGCCTTGGTTGGTGGTGGACGTACAAGTCAACGCCAAGGGGCTGCAAAAATTACCAACCACCAGCGTGCAGTATTGCAACCCAGAGCGGCCAGCCACTTATGTGATTGGGCCAGGCAACCATCGCCGTTGGGAAATTTCTATCAATTCAGGGGAAGACCCGAAACAGGTGGCTACCCCCGAGGGGACTTGGCGATTGCTGGCGTCTTGGCTCACGCCTGAGGACGGTACTTTGTGGCGTCAGGCCAGCTACCGTTTTCATGCCTTGGTGGCCAACCGATGGCGTGAGGGGCGGGTCTTTGTAGCGGGTGATGCCGCCCATCAGCAGCCCCCGTTTTTGGGTCAAGGCATGTGCCAAGGTGTGCGCGATGCAGTGAATGTGTGTTGGCGCTTAGAGGCCGTGCTGCGACAAGGGGCTGCAGACAGCTTGCTAGATACCTACGGCGTAGAACGCAAGCAGCATGTGATGGATTTGACCACGCGCATCAAGAACATCGGCAAAATCATCACCGAACGTGATGTTGCGAAGGCGCGTGAGCGCGATGCACACTTGCTGGCGGAGTGTGGTGGTGTTGTGAAACCCATCCCGCGCCAAGATGTGCAACCTGCCTTGTCTAAGGGTTTGTTGGCTGCAACCACGCATGCCATGCGCGGTACGATTTTCCCGCAACCATTGCTCAACCGTGTCACGGGAGAACAAATACGCATGGACGACGTGCTGGGCGCTGGGTGGCGTGTGGTGCTGTCTTCCTCGGCAGATGCTGCTTTCCTCGATGCGTGTCAGCAACACCATTTACCAAACGTCACAGTGGCGCAGTTGGGTTCGACGCAATTGAATGAAGCCGAAGGTGTGTTGGGTAAATGGTTTGAAAAAGCCAATGCAAAAGCGGCCATTGTGCGACCCGACCATTATGTTTATGGCGTATGCGTAACCGCTCAAGAGTTAAGTACGCAGCTCAATGAATTGAAACTCAGTTAACAGCAATTTCAATCAACAAATAGGAGACAACCATGCAACGTAGACATTTTGTACAGGCCACCGTGCTTTCGACTCTCGCCAGCAATGTGTGGGCGCAAGCCAGTGCGTGGCCCGACAAACCCGTGAAGTTTGTGTTGTCACAGCCCCCAGGCTCAGGGCCAGACAATGTGGCGCGCTTGTTGGGCGACCGTTTGGCGAAAACGCTGGGTCAACCGATCGTGATTGACAACAAGCCTGGCGGACAAAACGTGATTGGCGCGCAAGCGGCTGCGCGCTCAACACCCGATGGTTATAGCTTTTACTTTGCCAC
>JACCDH010544380.1_pt1 | contig 17356 bp, 19 predicted proteins | sample 7442481 | NCBI WGS metagenome assembly JACCDH01 (sample SAMN15323433, study PRJNA562643) | freshwater metagenome | isolation source: river surface water | place: USA:Blue River Watershed | collected 2017-08-15
GGATGCTTTCACGAATCCCTGCGCCTCGGCAATGTCAATAATCGCCGCGCATTCCTCGGGCGTCAAGACATCATGGACGATTTGTAGGAATCCTGGGACATTGCGGACTTCATAACAGGGGCTAGCTGTGTTGCTTGCGCGCGTCTCGGCTAGAACTGTGTCCATATATACAATGCATGGGAACTTTTCAAAATTGATTTGAACGAATTTGTGTCCAAATACGGTGTAGGGATCCACAAAAACATAATGCATTTAGTAGAATAATTAACATGGCTGCTAAGAATAGGACACGCAAGCATAAATTATCTAGCGGTATGTTGCGATCTAGACGTATGCGTGGGTGTGGTTTGACCGGATCCAAACCATCCAGAATACTTTATAGTAATACAGGTGATGTGCGACCTCTGAAAGCATCCTACGCTGGCAAGCCAATCTTTCGTAAGGAAAATCCCTCCGATACAGAACAACAAATTGCTAGGATTATAATGCATAATCCACATCCAAATATTGTAACTATCTATGCAGTATCACCTGATAAAATAGATATGGAATTAGTGACACCTTTTATTGAAACCAAACTTAATCCTGATTCTTCACATAAAGAACAATTAAAAAAAGCTAAGGAACATTTACAAAAATATGGCATTGTATATATAGATTGGAAGTTGGACAATGTCGGTATTGGGAAAGATGGGTTAATAAAATTATATGATTTTGACATGTCTTATATATTTGATGGAGATGTATTTATAGCAGGTCCGACACATCACGGATATAAATATAAAAACGCAAAAGCCAGTGGTTATATCAATCCAAAAAATATGAACAATGCCATATTCCTAAAAGAGTTCAAAACTAATAATGAAAACTGATGACAAAGGATTCCAAAATTGAATTTGCCGTGTGAAGGTTGTAGGACTCAGCACTCCAGCCATGAACATATCCATACAAGTTCCCGCAACTTTCACGCTTCCTACAGTCTATCAGACCGGATCCCCTGAGGAATGTGCGGAGGCACTGCTTCTCGGTGCATTTGTCCAACAGCATGTACAAATGCGACGAGCAACGGGGGATCTCAAGGCGGCCCAGGAACGCGCCGCGGCGGATCTAGAGGCCCTGCGGCGCACTAAGGATGCCGAGGTCGCCCAACAGATTGCCCTCATTACCGCCTTGCGGACCGAACTTTCCACGGCCACCGCGACAGCAATGGCAGCCGCCACCACACACCAGAAAGCCCTACAGGATGCCACGCGAATCACAAGGGAGCAGACGCTGTTGGAAATGCAGGCCGCCGTAGAAAAAGCCCAACAACGCTGCGAGGCGGCTGAGGAACGCCGGCGACTTCTGGAGGCCGAACGGGCCGCCGACATTGCCGCTGCCGAAGAACGCGTGCGTGGGCTGCTCCAACATACGCTCGTCATTCGTGAAGAACAGGTGCGCACAGGCCAAGAGGCCCTAAAAGCACTGGAGGCTGCCTACAAAGCTCAGGTGGAGGAGATAAGAGCCCTGAATGACTTTGTGCGCCGTAAAACTCAGAATGCCAAACTCAAAGGCAATGAATTTGAGGAGGCATTCCGCGGTCATCTCTTAAAAGCCTTTGGCATCTTGGAGGGATTTGAGATAGTGGATACGGCCAAAAACGGCATTGGTCACGCCGGTGATTTCCTAATACGATTTCTCGGCCGTGAAACCCTATGGGAAGTCAAGAACTACGACAAAATCGTGCAAAAATCCGAAGTGGAGAAGTTTCGGCGCGATATGTTGGAAAACAAGGCCGTCCAAGAGGGTGTTATGATTTCCAAAGCAACCGATATTGTAGGAAAAACTGCAAAAGGCTTCCGCGAGTTGGAGTTCGTGGAGGGGAAGTTGTTGGTCTATGTGAGCCGTTTTGAGATGCACGAGGATCCCGTGGAATTCCTACAGTCTTTGTTGCCCCTCTTTCAAATCTGGTGGGAATCCCAGCGCGAGGATGAGACTGCCGCAGTCTTGGCGGATACCCTGAAAGAGTTGGAGCGACTTCTGGGGGATCTAACACGAAAACGCACGGAATGGCGCGTACATCGGTCACGCCTGGAAGAAACGACGCGATGGATGGCGGAAGTTGTGGAGGATGCCGAGGCGCGTGTAGAATCCCTGTTGCGGCTCATGCGTGCGGGACAAACTGTGGGAGGTGGCCTGGAAGTTCCTGAGGGACTCTTTCGTTCCCTACACGCGGATGAACGAATCCGTGAAACTGTGGGAATTGTGTTGGAAGCCTATGCACCTGGGGAGGGGGATGTCCGTCTGAATGATCTCGCTGATTTGTTGGCCGCAAAACGATCCCTTGCCAAGACGACGGCAAAACAACATATCCTGGCTGCCCTACAGGATTCTGCAGTTATATCGGCACCCGGAAAACCGACACTTGTGCGCGGATTGTCTATACGAAAGTAGAGATGACTTCGCAATTAACTAAACGAAATATTGCAGCAGTGCGATGGTATGTGGAGGAATGCACACGAAATATAATGAGAAATCGTGAAGGGTGTCCGTTGAACTCCAAGCCAGTTGAAGAACAAATAACAGATATTCTGAAAAAGCAATCGCCTCTTACAAAATCAATTATTCTGTGGCGCGGTCATGTAAAAAGTCCTGAAACAATCTCGTCAGATACTTGGTTTTCTACATCCGAATCCCAAAAGTCCGCCAAAAATTTATTTACCAATGCGGATTCTGGCTGTTGCTTATTCAAAATTCATGTAATGCCAGGTATACATGTGTTCAATGTTACAAAAGTCTTGCGTGCTTCTCCAAAAACACCAAGATCCGCGCGCTCCTCAAGATCCTCACCGAAATCCTCACCGAAATCCCCAACACGCTCAAAACGCAAAAACAATACCTTACGAGAGGTTCTTCAAGAAGAAAAAGAATGGATTGTGGAAGGTGGAGGAGTATTCTACAAGGATAAGGAAGGCACACAGAAGGGATTTCGGTATCATGACGGATATTATGAAACATATTATTATCCTAAAAGAGTTTTTGCATCTCCGAAAAGGCTAACAGCGAGTGAATTGGTTAGTCTAATTGACCCAAACGAATATGAATTTGTAACAGATGCTTCTTATTTTAATACAGGTGTCATACCAAAGGGACATTCTGCATCTCCAGCAACAAAAGAGGCCGCATTGAAACAAATTCTCGGTCAATGAAGGATTGTGGAAAGTTGACAAGGTCTTGGGCAATGGTAACGGTATGTCAACCACCTGCAAAATGTCCGAATCCTTGTCTTGTTCTTACTGTTCCAATCCTGCTGTAAACAGCCATTCCTTCTGCGGGCGTATTGCATGCTTTGCGCGTTGGTTTGTGTTGGAGAGCCAGAATTCCAACATAGTGACTGATGATGCCCTTGCTGCTGAGAAGGAGTATGCCAATTCCTTGCTGCCTTCATCTCCACTCAAGGATACTGAGGTGGAAACCATGCTTGCGGAACAATTCGGGACTTAAACCTACGAGTAATGTGAATGAATAGAGCTAGCAAGGATGGCAACCGAAACAGCAACGGAAGCAACCAAAAAAATATTTATGGCGGATGGAATTGGGTTCGTAGAGCTGTTGGAAACCTTCGGATCCGATCTCACTGTTGTGAATGCCGCGCGTGTCTCGTTTGCCAAGGAGGTTCATGAAATGACGGATCGCGATGCCAAGCTCGTAAAATATCTGGCGGATCATCACCATGTAACGCCGTTTTTTCACCCACAAGCACGCTTTCGTATCAAGATGCCGATTTTTGTGGCGCGTGAATGGTATCGTCACCAGATTGGCCTGGCACGCAATGAGGTGAGTCGGCGGTATGTGGATTCCCCTCCTGAGCTCTGGTTTCCTTCAGAGGGCGGTCTGAGGGCCCGCGATCCTAAAGCAAAGCAGGGATCGCGCGAGGAGGCGGTGGAGGGGGCCGAGGAGATTGTAGGTGCCATTGCGGCCCATGGGCGTTCCACAGTAGAGTTTTATCAGACTCTGTTGGCGAAGGGAGTTGCACCTGAAATTGCCCGTGGTGTATTGCCGCAGAGTATGTATACCGAATTTATTGAAACGGGATCTCTGGCCGCATATGCGCGGATTTGGGATTTGCGCACGGATCCTACAGCGCAACGCGAAATTCAGGCCTATGCGCGCGCAATGGGCGATCTGTTGCAGGATCACTTTCCAGTAAGTTGGAAGGCACTTGCAAAGGAATAAAAATACAAAACAAAAACACATATTGGACTATACAAATGGGACACTAGATATTTACAGATTCATACGATGAATTGTACAGATTTCAGCAGAGGTTTTTGTGGGGAGTTCAATAGACCAGCCCGCGGACTTCAGAGCCGGCATTAGACGATCCAGAGTGAGTTTGCGAATCTCCAGTTCATCCAGAGAATACTTGGCAGCAAGAGCACGCACAAAGGTATTATGGAACTCAAGAGTGTGACGATTCTTACGGGTCTTCCAGCAAACGGGGAAATATGTCTTGATGTCATCCACAGACTGTAGCTCAAAGGTCTCAGCACGCAGATCCGGTAGAGTGTGGAATTCACGCTGCTCCTCGGAGAAGTTCATGGCAATCACACAGAGATCCCCAGGCATCTTAGGAGTCTCCATAGTCCAACGCGGACTGGATGCAACAGCATGCAGGAGTCGTGCCCGCACAATCATCTCATACTGGGGAATCTTCTGGCACCACATATCCAGATTCTTCTGATGCCACTGAATTGCATAACGGTCACGGCCATCTGCAGAATACGGCAATTTAATAAGACATACGGGAAACTGGGTCCAAATATCCTTGCGTAGGCGGAGGGAAGGAATGGTGGACAGAATGGACTGAATAGGAAGAACGGAAGCAACCATTTGGTAGTAGGAAAGCAATTAATTAACACAAAGTGAACACACCATTCTGGTCAACAACTTGCCACGAGGTTCATTTTTTTCGTCCAACCGTGTCAATCTAACACCATCCATTCTCAGTAGATTCAGAAGAATGCTTGTTTATGTCTCAAGTCTGTATGCAATACGAGACGATTATCTTCCCGTATTGTATGCCAATTTTCAACAACTGCTTAGTCATATCCAGGCACCCATAGTTGTATTCACAGATAGATCCGTACCATTTGAGTGTCCTATAAATTGCATAATTGTGCAACAACCGCTAGAAGGCTTCCAAACCTACTCACATTCCCTACATGCTCGTGCGCGACTTCCTCACGCGAGAAATGCCGAAAAGGATACGCGGGAATTTATGGCACTTATGAATACCAAAGTGGAGATGGTGTGGCGGGCCTTACCCTATTTTCCGGATACAGCGCAACTTACGCATGTTGCCTGGATAGATGCAGGCATACTGAAAATAACGAAGGATGCGGCAAGGCTCAAAAAAGCCTTTGCTGCGCACCAGCGGGCACCGTGGCCACTGCGATCTGTAGCGGTTCCAGGATGTTGGGCGGCTCCCTGTGCTCCCTCGTCGGATTCTATTTGTTGGCGCTTTTGCGGGGGCTTTTTCGTGATCCCAACATCGCTCCTAGCGCCGTTTTATAAAGCGGTGACGGATATGTTGGAAGCCTGGTTGCGTGCGGGACATTTGGCGTGGGAGGTAAATGTTTGGGCGGCTTTGGAATGGAAAGAGGCGGCCTGGTTCACATGGTGGGGAGCGGATCATAATGAGACTATGTTGGAAGTGCCGGGATTTTTAGGAGGTTGTTGAGGCTGCTGTGGCTGCCGCTGCCATACGAGCCATGGCAGCACGAGCCATGCGTTCACGGCGTTCCTCGCGGGTTTCTTGGTGTAGTACAGGTTCTGGTGCGGGTTCAGGTACTTGTGGGAGTTCTGGTGCGGGTTCTGGTATGGGTACTGACACGGGTTCTGGGGGTGCCGGTTTATCCAGAGGTTCCAACAGATCCATAGCAATCTCTGTGCTCCTAATGCAAAGGGGTCCTGCAGCTGGCTCGGTTTCTGTAATTGTCACAAACATCCGATCTCCACTCGGCAAATGCAGGGTCATTGTTTGTCCTGCACGCACACATGTATACTCTTCAAATGCGCGACTCAGGGTATCCTCGGGCATCTCTTCACCCCCACGACCTCCAACACATGCCGGTAAATGATCCGATGTATGAGGCTGCACTTTGATAAAAGTGCACATAGGAGCATGTAGGCGTTCTGGGACAATAAAATCATCCTCAAAGGTGCTTTGCACTCTTTGAGGATTCATCCGTCCTGGCGAAAATTCGCCAGGACGGTCGGCATCATCACCAACCTCTCCATCCTCTTCCATGGGCGGATCCAGTGAAACACCCAACTCCTCGCACATCCACATCGGTGCATAAATCACATTGCGAGGTTCAGCATGTGGGGCATACATACACGCCGGAATGCCCTCCAGCTGCACAATTACTACCGTTCCTGCATCTTCCGCAGTTAGCCAGCGCTCAAAGGTGTGCCGCGGCACCCAGATGCGGTCCGAACACTCATGGCGGTAAATATCGTCCTCGGAAAGGGTGGGGCAGTAAGCAAGAGGAATCACACGCATTGTAAGAAAGGAAAACTGTAGGAAAGAAACTGCAATGGGCAACTGTAAGAGTTAACAAGACACGCGGAACATCCCCAAGAAGTCGCAACATTTCACTTTTTTGCCGCGAGCCCTTGTAGGATGGGTCGCACACGAAAAAAGACGCGTAGTGAAGTGAATGTGAGGAATGCGGAAAATGTGTATTTTTCCAAAGTACTGGAAATAGTTGAAAAACCGGCACCTATGTGCCAATGTGCGGATCCTTTCCGAAAGCACCCTTGTAAAAAGCAGCCTCTAAATGGTTCGTTATTTTGCGAAGATCACCAGGGATGTCCAGGCTCCCCACAATCCGGCTATGAACCCCCTTTTGATCCTGACCTGTTCAATAAACGCAGTATCTATCGTCTCTCCCACAATTGTTATTCGTATGGAATGAATTATTTGGATCCCATTTCAGCCGAATTATGTCAGAAAAACGGCAGCTGTCGCCAGTATTTCCATCAACCCGGTGCACTCCATGGAGAGAGGAATGCGTTAAATACGGCGGAGCGCCGTGCGTGTCCTGTTGTGGAGCGTTTGCAAAAGGCGGACAATCCATCCATTCAGAAAACCACATTTTACCAGCGCTGTCCCAAAGGATCCAGTAAGATCGCATTAGTTGTAGATCCTGGGGAAGACTACCATTACTATCGTCAAGATGCCGATGGAATGTGGAGTCATAAGGATGGGTCCAATAAAGTGAAACGATTTGACGCCCTGAAAAGGCCCATATTTAATCCGCAGCTTGCTTCACGCGATTACCGGTGGCAGAATTCCGACCTGAACTACCAGGATTTCTGCGGGTTTTATTGCGTCCGGCGGGATGGGACTGTAAGGCTAGGTAGGGGCGGCGCTGCGTCACGGAGGGGATTGCAGAAGGTGCGGTTGCCGAAGGCGCAACGGTCACGGAAGGCGTTGCGGCAGTTGCTGAAGGCGCAACGGTCACGGAAGGTGAAGAAGATGCGGCGCTAGATGTTGGGGCTTCCTCAGCAACCTCAAGGGCAACGGGCTCAGCACGCAATTCCTGGGGTGCCCACATCTCCAGCGCCTTCAGAACCCCTACACGATCCATCGGATTCACCCGAACCATTTGTTCTATCAAATCATGAAAGGCTTCATGTTTTGTTTGATAGAACTCACTTGTTATAGAATATGACCAATTATTCAGGATTTCATAGTATTTTTCCAAGAGTGTAAAGGCCAGCATCCATATATCCCCCGCTTTTTGCATATCCGCATAAGTTGGCAGCGACTGCACCAACTTATACAAACCAAACATTACTGCATGGGTAAATTGGATTTTGGGAAATATGGTTTGCAGCTGATCCATTGGCCAATTGGCCTGGTTAAGAGTCTGAAATGCCGTATCAAAGGGTATGGACTTTTGGAATGCGGCATATAAGTTTTGTTCAGGAGGCAGGAGGAGATTGTTGGGAGCAAAGGATTCCACTGTCCCTACATCTCCATCCCGCCGTATTTTCTGAAGTCCACCGAGTCGGAGATTGTTGTCCTCATTAATAATGAGGGCTGATGCATCAATATCACCATGAATATAGCCTGCATCATGAAGTTTGGCGAGTGCCGCGAGCGCCTGGGATACCCAGAGTTCCCAATGCTTCAGAGCCTCTGCGGCGGGCACTTGTCGCAAAGTGCGTTTTGCGTTTCCTACAAATCGCCGCGTGCTAAAATCAAAATAGTTGCCGGAATCGGGGATGAGCTGTAGGGATTCCATCTCTTCTTACACGGCGACTAGATTGTTTTGTTGTATGCCGCACAGGGTGCCGCGGCTTCAATGGCTTTTTCCAACCGTTCATATTCTTGTTTTGCCTTTTGTTCCGACTCCCATGTTATTTCCTCTTTATAGATATTTGCATTAATGCCACCATTTCCAATGATTAAGAATCCCTCATGTTGTGTAGCATTGAAGATGAATGCAATTCTAGTTTTATGGTAATCAATTACATTGACATTTCGTAAATTGATGAGTTTCATCATTCCATTCTTAAGGTGAAATTTATGAAACATATCGGACAAAGTTGCACAATATAAGGTAAATGCATTGTATACCTTAAATTAAAACAGAATGAATCCTATTCTAATTACAGTTGTGCATAGCACATATGTGTATGAATACAGTTCGGCAGAGGAAGCAAGCCATCATTTATCTAGGTTTCCTGCTGAGATTCGTCTGGACTTGCATGGAGTGCTTGATATTCTTCCTGACGATTGTCCAATTAGCAAAACGGCATCTGTTGTATGCATTTCCTATGTCACTGAAAAGACCAAACAGGAGGCGCTGGAAGAGATTCAAATGCGCATTCATTCTGGGCAAATCTTGTATGGTGTCTTGGTGTTCAAGAGGGGCAGAGGTGCTGAAAAATACCGATATGTGGAGGAAGGTAGTAAAGCCTGGGTAAATCAACAGATTCCGTTTTGTGATCGTGCCCAGACATTGCGTGGTTGCGACTATGTCGCAACTCGCAAGTCTGATCGCGCCTTATTTGTGGATGATTCTACGGATCATTTGCGATCTACCCGCTTGTTGGTTCCTGAAATTCAGTGTGTTTTATTCAACACCGGAATCCCAACACAGCTCCTAAAAATACTTAGTGATTGGGGTAAATTGACAATAAATGATCCACTGCATCAATAGGAGGACCTACATCAGGATGTGGGAATGGATGATTTACACAACGATATTCTTACTTTTCATAATTATGGCCTGGGAATGGCTGCGGGATCGCATGGTTGCCGAGGGATTTACCGACGGTGACCAACAGATTCCCGAATTCTTTGCCCGCTATTTTCCGCGACGCTATGATGTTACGCCAGGTCAGGTGCAGGAGGGCGGTGGTTGGGTGCGAAATGGCCGGTATTTTGAGGGATATGTGGATGTACAGCGGCTCGGCTACAAGGCCGATTTCTGTCGCGTTGTGGAAAAAGAGGGCGATCCCCAAAGCCGTATTGTGGCATGTGCGCTTGCTGGTCAAGAGGGCCTAGATTCTTTCACTTATCGTACCGATTCTGCCCGCAGCGGCTTTAAATTCAGCCGTGATGACTACTTTCGCGATGTAAATGGGGATGGTCGTGATGATTACTGTAGGATTCTCAAGGTCGCCCAGGCACCTAAAGATGCCTGGGAGGCGCGATGCATTCCTGCGGGTCTTACACGCTTCAAGCAGGGCAATGGCGATGTTGTGGAACTAACAGACAATGATCCACCCGAGGCCATTGCCGATTTGTTGTGGTTTTTTGAGGGAGCCATGGTCTGGTATAGGTGGTTTGATGATATGTTAGATTACGCCGAAAATACCGTTGTAAAGAGTGCAGGAGGTGTTGGAATTGATGAGACGCCCAAAAAAGAGACCACAAAGGGCTTGGGACTAAATCGGATCTTGGCGGGAGGCGACAGCGCGACACAGACAGCCGATCAATTCCTGAAGGTGGGTGAAAACTCACGGCTAGAATTTGATTCCATTGTGGACTTACGGCAGCTCCGCGGCATCTCAGTATGGGCCTATTTTGACGAATTTACCAACAATGCCCGTATTTTTGATTTTTCAAATGGAGCTGGACATGATAACGTTCTAATAGGAATTATGGCGCGTGGGAATCGTGTGGGCCAAGGATTTGGAGCTGTGGGGACACGACCGAATCCGACGAATCTTGTATGCCAGGCCAAGGCACCGGAGGAAGTGAGCCCCTATGTCTATATGAAAACCACAGATGCCAATGTGGATGATTGGACATGCCCGGCCACAGAACCGGTGGATTCCAATTATCCTGAAAATGAAATGGCAGAGTTTGAGGCCATACCACCCACTGCAAATTTACTTTTTGAAATTTGGGATGCTTCACAACGTAAAATGCGTATTGTTGTGCCAGATGTAGTGCCGATGAAACGATGGGTCCATATAGCTCTCACAACGACCGACATGGATCCTGTGCGACCTGTATGGCAGGTGTGGGTAGATAGTAAGAAAGTCTTTGAGAATTTGGACGGGTTCTTACCTACAAAATCATATACGACAAAAAACTACATTGGACGCAGTAGCTGGGAGTCTCAATCTTCACAATATCAGGATCGTGATGAGAGGTTTCGTGGCGCTCTATTTGATTTCCGTCTTTATAGGATTCCCATGGGAGAGGGAAAGATCAAACGCACCTATGAGTGGGGTTATAAAAAGTTAGGATTGAATGCAAATTAATGAATTTAAACTGCAATACGATTTCCTTTACAATCATAACACCATATTTCATAACGGTATCCTGCTTCAATAGCGGCATCTCGTTTAGAGACAATATTATCTTCTTTACACTTTATTGTCCATAGGCTTTTAACTTCAATTAATTTGTTTTCATGAGGTATAAATATGTCTGGAAAATGATAATGACTTACATCATTTAAAATATATTGAATACGAGGAATTAATCGTCGTTGTGTTACTAATTGATCTTCTGTATATTTCATATTTATAAGATTATTTAATGCGTAGGGTTCATAGCCTTGAACTTTAATAACTTTTCCAGATGGAAAAGTATATGATTTAAATCGCTTTGCATTTTCTTGTATTTTTTCTTGAATCTCTTTACATTGCATAGGATAATTTACGCCATATTTTTGTTGGCAAGTATTTTTTGACTTAAGTTTTATCTCATTTGATTGCAACACATGTTCAACACCATATATTTTAAGATTAGTAACCTTAATCTTATCTTTAATTTTTTGTGATTTTAAAGGAGAGTCAACACCATGATTACGCATGCATGTTTCCTTTTTTAATTCCTTAATCTTTTCTGATTTTGATGCAGCTGACAAGGCAGCATTGGCTACCGCATTTGATGCCACACGCACAACTTACTTGGGAAATACACGCTGGAGCAATCTAATGTCCGTAATCAGACAACGCACACGCACAATGCTAACTTCAGCCAAGGCTCTTGAAACCTGGAAAACCACGGCAAAAGGGACTTCCGTAACTCAAACAGGTATCCCTCAAACAACTGGATTGGGCAATCTTGTTTAAGGCTGTGTCCGCGTTTCCTACAGAAGCGAAATGGATCTCACACAACTCAAAGCACAGGTCATGGCAATGTTTGCCATCAAACAGTCCCAGGGCCAAAACCAACAGAACTCCCAAAATGACATATTCTTCCTCTTATACACCCTAATTATCATGACATTAGTGGAACGAGCATTCAAGGTTGCCCCACAACTCCTGGACACGATGTGGAATTGGGTCACACGCTATGCCGCTAAACAGGCCATTGCGGCAACCCATATGCTGCCCGTTTCCAACACATCTATCCAAGAAACTAGTACTATAACTTTGCGTAGAAGTTATGAATCCGCAACAGGCAAGCCTGCTACAGAAATTGATAGCTCCCTGGAAAAAGTAGATGGTGTTCTGGAGTACATATGTTCATTGGACGCTGCTAAACATATCAAGTTAGATAAGCGTTATGTGCTCCATAACAAAGAGGAGATTGCCGTCACTCCCAACATTCGCGCCAAAATCACCGCGATGGCCCTGAACGAAAAGGGGGAACTTACCAATCTGGAAATTGTGATCTCCTCCGAAAAGCTGGGAATCAATGAGCTGCGTACTTGGGTTGATGAGATTCACCGGAATTACTGCTTTGAGAAAAACAACCAGCTCGGTGGCAAAAAGTTCTATTTTAATGAGGTGCCGGTGGAACCTATGCAGGAATTGATGCCACACCATGGACCCCTGCAACACGCTTCGCACGCTTTACACACTTCGCAATCCCAACAGATAACCAAAAAGAACTACCGCTGGGAATCGGCTCCCAAAACCCTTACATTCACCATGAATGAATTCCATACCGCCAAAAGTTTCCGCAATGTATTTGGGGAACATGTGGCCGAGCTCAAGGAGCGTCTGGATTTGTTTGTGAACCATCCTGATTGGTATCAGGCCCGCGGCATCCCCCATTCACTCGGTATTCTCCTACACGGAATTCCAGGTGCCGGCAAAACCTCCACGATCAAGGCCGTGGCCAAGGATACGGGGCGACACATCTTCAACCTGTCCCTGCGTCCCTACACGACGCAGAAACAACTGACGCATCTCTTCTTCAATGAGAATGTAGCCGTTGTGGGGGACGATGGTGTGCGTCAGACATACCGAATTCCTCTGAATCAGCGTGTGTATGTGATTGAAGATATTGATTGTCTGACGGATGTAGTGTATCAACGAACGGCCGAGGCTGCTGTGGATCCGAATGGGGATGCTGTAACGCTGTCGTTTTTGCTGAATTTACTGGATGGCGTCCTGGAAACCCCTGGTCGCATTTTGATTATTACAACCAATCACGCGGAGAAACTGGACAAGGCCTTGGTGCGTCCTGGCCGCATTGATGTGAATATCCGCTTTCAGGAGGCCACGCGGGCACTTATTGGGGAAATGTATCGGAACTTTTATGGAGCCGAGAAAGGCGTGTTGGAAGTGCCGGCTTGCCTGGAGGGTGTGCTAACACCTGCGGAGGTTCTAGAATGCTTTTGCAATCATTTCAAGGATGCCAAGGCTGCAATAGAACAACTTATTCGGCGAGCGGAGCTACGCCAGGGTACGAGTTTGGAGGATCTGTTGGAAACCGATGCACGTGTGGGGAATCCAATGGGAAATAGTCTGTATATTTCACCTTCTGCGGTCTCTCTTACAGTTAGTGAAATTCCTACACCCACTCGCGAAGAAACGAACAAACCCACTGATATCCATGAGTTTTTACAGACTATGAAGGTGAATCCACCACCCCAGCTGCCGAAGCTGGATGCATTGCGTACAAATCTACAAGCTATGGCGAGCATGGTGTATCGTCCAATTGATGTAACCTTGAATCCAAAAGAAAAGTATGGAGAATCGGGGGATCATCCGAAACCGCATGGCGGCACTACAGATGAGATATGGGGAGAAGGGGATTTGAATGATCAGTTTGTAGGTCCTATTTAGCCATTTCCATCCACTAAGAATTAGTGGATTGGATAACCCTAGTCCCATTTAATATTTGCGGGTATTGCGGCGGCAGGACTTGCGATGCTTGCGATTCGCCTTGCGAGTGCTGCGGCGGCGCTTAGGAGTCTGACGGCGTTTCAGGGCCGACTTCTTGGGGCTCTTAGTCGCCATACGAACACGGCGTGCTGCGCTGCCTCCTACACTTGCATAAAGGCGGGCCGTGGGATCTACACCGCCGGGCCAGCTAGTGTAGGCATCCTGGTTGGACAGAGGAGGAGGGGAAGGAGGGTAACGCATTTCTGTTTTTAAGGCATGCGAGAAAAATTGAGGGATTTGGGGGAGAAGTGTTGGGATTGTTGCACATTCTGATACTTCCTACATTTCCTACACTTCCTCCTAAAACTCCTTATTCTTTCCCAATATAATGGACGGCCAGGACTGGACTACTGTGACTCTAAAGCGTTCCACCAAGCCTTCTGGACAAAAGGTTGCGGCAGCGCAGGCCGCTGTGCATGCAGCGCGCATGGATTCTGACGAGATTAAGATGAAACGCAAGCGCCTGACGACTGAGAGCCGCCAGGCGCTTGTAGCGGCCCGGTGTGCCGAGAAGAAGGGACAGCGCGATGTGGACAAGGAACTCGCCTTCCCTCCCAACACCATTCGGGATTTTGAGGCAGGAACCGCGGCACCCAGTGGCGCCCAGATCAGTGCTCTGCACCGTCGGTTTGCTGCAGCAAAGCTGGTGCTTCGGGTGGAAACTGTTTAATCATCACCGTTTGAGTTTTCGTGTCTTTCTTGGCAATCGCTGGCTTTTTGCATATTTAGAATATGGCATTTGTATAATTCCTCCACCGTAATAAGTTGGTCTTTGAATAACCTGTCTCACAGTATTCCAGTATGAGCCTCCTTCTTTTATATCTTTTACAACAATATATGGCAAATCTGGTTGTTCCAATATAGTGATTCTCCATTTGAAGGGCGGTTCCGAGTGTCCAGACAGTAAATAAAATGCCGAATGATACCAAGGATATATGTAAGCACACATTTTTACGGATCCATATTTCACATATAAAGAATGCATAAATTCCGCCCAAGTTTCAGCCTCGTCATAAAGTGGTTGCAGAATAGGTTTTAGTTCAATACTATTAAAATCAAACTGTGCTGGTTTTTTTGAAGGATCCCTGCGATTTATTCGGAATCGTTTCATAAAATCCGTTTCAAGTTCCGAAGCATTGAATTTTCTTTCATAAAATGTTTTTCCATAGATCAATGCATCCCTTATATTGAGATTCATATGTTGTGTTGTGCCATTGGGTAAAGCACATTTGAAACTACTTGAATCTTCTAATATAAGTTCTTCAATATGAGGTTGATGTTTTTGCATAATGGTTATTGCAAGTTGGGCTAATTCAACTGTAGCATCACCAGCAATAGATAGCCCATTTACTTCACATTCACCCTTACGGCTGCTTTCAACCCACATAAGTTTTTTTCCAGAAGGACTAATCTGAACACATGATTTATCTTTTCCACCCACCCCAATAAAATCTGGACCAACATGGGCTATAAATGTATATTTGCCAGTTTTAACTGTAAAATCTTTCGTTTCACTCGGTTTTGCAACAACTGCAAATGGATCCGGGTTATATGCAACTGACATTCTCTATTCTCTATTCTTTGGGATGTAAAAGAGGTCTTAAAACCACATCCAAAAACCGTGGCCAATGATACCGAGCCGGTAACACCGCAGCAGCTCTAGTGCTGTCTCTCCACCATTTTTCACGGTTGCGGAAATATGTGGACATGGCCGTAGCAAAGTCCCCTGCATCACATATCCCCAAATCTCCTGAATGTTCATCCAAACAAGTGGCCGCACGAATCCATGCCCGTGGCTTCACTAAGATCGCCCCACCATCCGCAAAGATATCTGCGAAAGCCCCTACTTTTGCCACAATTTGCGGTTTCCCCAGGGCAGCATGTTCCAACTGACAGAGACCAAATCCTTCACCCAAACATGTATTCAGTCCCACATCCGCCGCATTATAAATTAAATTCATCTCACTATCTTCCACAACGGGTTTCGCAAATCGGTAAATTCGTTCGTTGATTTTTTCCGCCGGTACATTGTACCGACACGCCTCGGTTTCCACAATATCCGACAAACAATAACCGGATCGTGTATCGGGCTCACAATGTAAAAACAGTTTGATACGGCGATCCCAATGTTCCTGTATCAAAAATTCCACAAAGGCGCGAATCGTTACATCCAGGGCTTTTCTGTAGGTATTCCGATTCGCGTTTAAAATCACATAATCATCCTCCGCAAATCCAAAATACGCTTTGGCCACATTACCAGGCAGAGGATAAAATATATTTGTAGAAACACCATGGGGAAATACAATTACTTTTTTGGGCTGAATCCCCATTTCCAACAGATTCCGCCGCCAACATTCGGAAAATACAAGTATAGTGTCCGTATTCCGATCAAGGTGTCTTATTAGGGCAAGTTTTTCAAACGGATATACGAGATCTATGTAGGAAATGAAGCGAGTTGCATGATGTGATGAACGATACGCTAGCAACGCATTGAATGCCCGACAGGTTACAATCAGGTCATTATAAATGATGAATATGTCGGGTTTCAGGGCGGTCATAGTGTCGGCAAGAATATCCATGCCAAAGGCATCGGTGGCCGTGGCACTCACATCAATCATATGAATGTTGGGAGGTATTCCGCGTTCCCTACAGATCCCCTCTCCCTCCTGCGGTTTGCCAATTCCGAAATAATGGAGTTCTACGCCGGCCTGTTGGCTGAGCCATGTGGCAATTGTATGAGCTACCTTGGAATATCCAATGGGTAGATCAGGATAGCTAGCATAAAAAAGTATACGCATGGGCATTGACTAAGTATTAGACAAAGGTAAGTTCCTCTTCCTCTAGATGCAGAGGGGTTTCCTTGCGTTTCATAACCGCCTCCACCTCTTGTGGATCCGCTGTAGGAAATTCCATCCAAACATCCGGTCGCCAGCCGGCAACATCCTCGTCCAGATATCCCTTCGCATTCACGACACACGGAATCTTGCTCAACACGGCATGACCGCATGCATGCGTGTGTCCATAAATCCATAATCTGACAGGTGACCGAAGAAGTATATCGGAATGCGAGGCAAAGCAGTCATTCACAGAGGACATGGCGAACCGCGGATGAATAAGACGAAAGGACGGCATATGGTGGCTAATCACGCAGATTTGTGCTCCCTTGTTGGCCCAGGCTGTAATCTCGGCATCCAACAGGTTGCGTTGCTCTTCATGAAGGAGATTCAGGTGCATAAATGTATGCCTCTTACCTTTTGCACCACCATAATCCGGCGCTATGTTGAATCGTATATGTCCATAATCATTCACTGCACGCCAATTACTCGTATTGGATACATGGGTCCATAATGTAGCACCTATGACAGCCACATTCTCCTCTTCGCAATAAAAGGATGGATTGCCACTGTGTAAGAAGTGGAGATTTGTGTAGGGAGCCACCAGTTCTTCCAACTCCCGTTGGCGCTCCTCATACTTTGCCCCATAATATTCATGATTCCCCGCGACATAAAAGATGCGTTTCCATTGGGGTGCAGCCCAGGCAAAGAGGTCTTTGAGTTGTGCAGGATGTCCAATGTCCCCCGCCAACGCCAGATATGGTGCACAGGGTTTCAGGAAGGTGCTAAAATCAGGTAAAGTCTTATAAAGTTCCAGGTGAAGATCACTGGTGTATTGGATGCGAAAGAGTTTTCGGAGCATACTGTAGGAAGTCTAGTGAGGA
>JACCDH010010580.1_pt1 | contig 17351 bp, 14 predicted proteins | sample 7442481 | NCBI WGS metagenome assembly JACCDH01 (sample SAMN15323433, study PRJNA562643) | freshwater metagenome | isolation source: river surface water | place: USA:Blue River Watershed | collected 2017-08-15
TAGCTTACGCCGGTGGAAAAAGTAGTTTCAGTGTAAAAGCCCAATTTTTCAAGAATCCGGGTGATAAGAAAGTAAACATCAAATATCCTTTCATGCAATCGTACACCGGTGGAGGTGCGCTTGCACTGGTAGATGGGATTCGAGGTAAAGACAATTTCAGATTGGGAAATTTTTGGCAAGGTTTTCAATTAACGGATTTCGAAGCAGAAATTGATCTTGGAAAGCTCAAAGAAATAAGCAGCATTGCATTGGGTTGCATGCAGGATACCCGATCATGGATTATTTATCCAACTGAAATTTCATTTTATGGCTCTTCAGACGGAACTAATTTTGAACTTTTAGGCGAGGTAAAAAACACCATCCCTGCCGACGATTATCAGGTTCAACTTAAAGACTTTGAATTAAAAACCAATACCAAGCTTCGTTATATAAAAGTGGTGGCAAAAAACTTTGGAGATCTGCCTCCATGGCATTTAGGTCATGGCGAAGGTGGTAAGGCCATTTTATTCATCGATGAAGTGATCATTAAATAAAATGTAAGAAAACGGTCTAATTTGAATTGTTTGACAATAAAAATCATTTTTATCAGCATCTTTAGCACGCAAAAAAAATACCATACATGTTCAAAGAGATCAAGCGTAAGCGATTAAGATATTTTAGCATCACCTTGTATTTCCTGGTACTTTTTTTCTGTGCCATGGAATTGAATTTCTTATGGATTTTCGGCTCATCTCCTACCATCAAAGACATTAAAACACCCAGTTTACAGCTGGTTTCGGAGCTTTACACAGCAGATGGCAAATTAATTGGCCGTTATTTTCGTGAAAACCGTATTCCTGTAAATTACAATGAAATTGCACCCAGTGTGGTTGATGCATTGGTGGCCACCGAAGATATCCGGTTTTATGAGCACAGTGGAATTGATATCTTATCGCTTGCATCGAGCACAGTTTCTACCGCAAAGGGGGATAAACGAGGCGGTAGTACCATCACCCAGCAATTAGCAAAAAATCTGTACAGTACCCGTGGAAAAAAATCGCAGGGATGGATCAAATACATTCCGGTTTTCAGAACCGTAGTTTACAAGTTAAAAGAATGGATCAGCGCACTGAAACTGGAAAGCTATCACAGCAAAAATGACCTCCTAACCCTCTACCTCAATACGGTTCCATTCGGCAATAATGCCTATGGGATCAAAATTGCCTCGAAAAGATACTTTAGCAAAGAACCCGGAGCCTTAAAAGTGGATGAAGCGGCCATGTTGATCGGTATGCTCAAAGCCACCAGCACTTATAATCCCTTCAAAAACCCTGATAAATGCCTTGAAAGACGAAATGTGGTTTTATCACAAATGGTGAAGTATGATTTTCTGGGGGAAAAGGAATTCAAAAAATACGTTACCAGACCTTTAAGGTTAAAACCGACCGAGTTGCAGGAAGTGGCCGAAGGCGATTCGTACATCAGGGGGGCAGTAGCTCGTTATTTAGAAGAATGGTGTGAAGAAAATGATTATGATTTATACGAAGATGGTCTGAAGATTTATACCACCATCGATTCTAAATTACAGCAGTATGCAGAAGAGGCAGTAGCAAGCCAAATGAAAACGCTGCAAAGACGTTTTCAAAATGTATGGGGAAATGAAAACCCATGGCGTGATGAAGATGGAAATGAGATCGTAGATTTTCCGGAGAAAGCCGCCCAACGTCTTCCCTATTATGATTACCTGAAAAAGAAATTCGATCAAAATCAAGACTCTATTGATCATTACCTGAACCTGCCTAAAAAGATGAAAGTTTTTAGCTGGGATGGGGAGAAAGAAGTAGAATTCAGTACCATGGATTCTATCAAATATTATGCAAAAATGCTCAATACCGGGGTGATGACCCTCGATCCATTCAATGGTCACATCAAAGTTTGGGTGGGCGGAATAAATAATAAATATTTTAAATATGACCACGTAGATCAGGCAAAAAGACAAGCCGGATCTACTTTTAAACCTTTTGCCTATTTAGCGGCTTTGCAACAAGGCATGAATCCCTGCGATAAATACATTGATAAACCGGTAAAAATAGTTTATCAAGAGAATGGGAAAACAGAAACTTGGGAACCTAAAAACGCAGATTTCGAGTTTTCGGGGAGGGAGATGTCACTACGTTGGGCCATGGGTAAATCAGTCAATTCCATCACCGCCCAAATTACCGAAAAGGTGGGTTGGGACAATGTGGTAAAAGCTGCACACCAATGTGGCATTGAAAGTCCTTTAAAGTCTGTTCCTTCAGTGAGTTTGGGTGCAAATGATGTTTCTGTGTTTGAGATGGTCAAATCTTATAGTACTTTCCTCAACAAAGGGGTTAAAACAGAACCCATCCTGGTAGAACGTATCGAGGACAATGAAGGCACCACCATCGCCAAGTTTAAGGCGAAACAAGAGAGAGCCATCAGTGAAGAAATTGCCTGGCTTATGCTTTATATGTTTAGAGGAAGTATGGAAGAACCAGGTGGAACCTCTCAGGCGCTCTGGGAATGGGATATTTGGAAAGAAGGCAATCAGATTGGTGGTAAAACCGGTACTTCTTCCGATTATGTGGATGGCTGGTACATGGGCATCAGTAAAGATCTGGTGACCGGCATTTGGGTGGGTTGCGATGAAAGAAGTATCCACTTTAAAACTTCCGAAACTGGCGAAGGTTCTCGTACCGCCTTGCCTATTTATGGTAAGTTCATGGAAAAGGTACTCAATGATCCCAGCACCGGCATTCGTCCCGGCCGTTTTCCGAAAGCAGGTGTAAAAATTACCCGGTCTTATCAGTGCGAATCACCAAGAATTGTGTCCGACAGTACACAGACCGATAGTTTACTGATTGACAGCACTCTGAATGCACCAATGGACGGTGAATTACCAAGCGGAGAAAACACAACAGGAACAGGAAACAGCCTGCCTGTTAAAACAAGTACGGAGCCTAATGCCAAGCCTTCTAAAAAAGATCAGCTGAAATAGACTGAACGAAACAATACTTTTTAGAAGCACATTTATTTAGTAAATTTAGTTGATAAAGAATCTTTTCATTTCATCCCCTAAATGATTCACACCGTGAAACGCCTATCCATATTTATCCTATTTCTAGTCCTTACCGGACTGATGAGCAAGAACGTCCAGGCCCAGTATTTCGGACAAAATAAAGTCCGTTATAAAAACCTCAAATTCAAGGTTTACCAAACCCCACACTTTGAGCTGTATTATTATTTAAAGAACGATAGCCTGGTGAAACGCTTTGCGAAAGAGACCGAAACCTGGTACGATTTACACCAGCAGGTGTTCAGAGATACTTTTTTGCGGAAAAACCCTTTCATATTGTACAATAATGCACCAGAGTTCCAACAAACCACTGCCATACAGGGAGATATTGGCGTAGGAACCGGCGGGGTAACCGAAGGCTTGAAGAACAGGGTGGTAATGCCCATTACGCAATTGAATCACCAAACCCGACACGTTTTAGGTCACGAATTGGTACACGCATTTCAATATCACTCGCTCATTGAGGGAGATTCTACCAATTTAGAAAACATCGGCAATTTGCCTTTATGGATGATGGAAGGGATGGCCGAATACCTTTCCATCGGAAAAGTAGATGCATTCACTTCCATGTGGATGAGAGATGCTTATTTGAACAGAGATATTCCATCACTAAAGGACCTGACCACTAGCAATAAATACTTTCCTTACCGTTATGGTCAGGCATTTTGGTCGTTTATTGGTTCAACTTATGGCGATACGGTGATTGTCCCATTTTTTAAAGAAACTGCCCGATTAGGCTATGAAAGAGCCATTCAAAAAACATTTGGCTTTACCGAACGTACACTTTCGAGCCTTTGGAAAACCAGCATAGAAAATGCTTACAAACCCTTCCTGAAAGATACCACTCAAACCCCTGTTGGTAAACGCATTTTAGATGATAAAAATGCTGGAGAGATGAATGTGTCGCCTTCCATCTCCCCCGACGGCAAATACGTGGCTTTCTTGTCAGAAAAAGAGTTGTTCAGTATCGATCTCTTCCTGGCTGATGCCAAAACCGGACAAATCATCCGTAAACTCACCAGTAAGACCAGAAATTCACACATCGACGAGTTTAACTTTATCGAATCGGCGGGAGCCTGGTCGCCAGATAGTAAACGTTTTGCATTCAGCGCATTTGCAGAAGGGCGAAACAAGTTATTTGTTGTAGAAACCGAAACGGGAAAAACATTGGCTACCGAATCGATGGGTGAAGTGGAAGAATTCAGTAACATTACCTGGTCGCCGGATGGCAGCAGTGTGGCCTTTTCGGGTTTAAAAGAAGGACAGAGTGATTTGTACCTTTTCAATCTGAATACAAAAAAGCTACAACAATTAACCAAGGACCGTTATTCCGATTATCACCCAAGCTTTGCCAATAATGGCAAACAAATTGTATTCAGCTCTGATCGCACCACACTAGATGACAGCGATAAAAGCATTGATATCACCTACAATTTAGCCATCATTGATATTTCCAGCCTACGGGTCAGAGATATTATGGTATTTAACGGTGCCAACAATTTAAACCCTCAATTCTCGGCTAATGATGAAAATATCTATTTTCTCTCCAACCGGGATGGATTTAGGAACCTTTATCGCTACCAAATAGCAGACGGCAGTGTTGAACAATTAACTGACTATTTCACAGGAATCAGCGGTATTACAGAATTTTCACCAGCGCTGAGTGTTTCTAAAACTGATCAAATAGTTTACACCTATTACCGTGCCCAGAAATACCAGATTTACAGTGCCCAAGCTTCTGATTTTAAAGGACTGAAAGTAGACCCACAGGCCTTGAATTTTGACGCAGCTACCCTGCCCCCTCCGCGTCAGATCGGGGTGGACGTCATCAATGCCAATCTCAAAAATTTTGAAAGATTTGAGGAAATTGGTGATCAACAGATCAAGCCTGTGCCTTTCCGCTCCAAATTCAAACTCGATTATTTATCCGGAAATGGAATCGGTGCCTCTGTAGGACGTTTTGGTACCGGTTTATCAAGTGGGGTTCAAGGTATTTTTTCTGATATTTTAGGAAGAGATCAGATTTACACTGCGGCTGCAATTAACGGTGAAATTTATGATTTTGGGGCTCAGTTGGCTTACATCAATCAGCAAAGCCGGGTAAATTGGGGCGCCGGAGTATCTCACATTCCATACATCACCGCTTATTTATCGCAAGAATTGATCAATAACAATCAGGTATTCCGCGATAGTTATGATGTGATTCGCACTTTCGAGGATAAACTACAATTATTCGGCTCCTACCCTTTTTCTAAAATCAATCGTTTTGAAATGGGTGCCTCTGCGGCCACCTATTATTACAGAATTGATCGCTTCAGCCAATATTATGAAATGGTAAATGGTTATCCGGCCTATTTTATCGGCACTGATCGTGAGAAAGTTTCATTGGAAGAAGCCAATAATTTTTACAACCAGGCTTATGGCATTAATTTCCAAAACTTTAAAATATTCGGATTTGATGCAGCATTTGTGGGTGATAACTCCAATTTCGGCTTGACTGCCCCACTCAACGGCTATCGGTACCGTATCGGATTCAACAAAATGTTTGGCGACTTCGATTTATCGGTGGCCACCGTTGATTTAAGAAAATATGTTCGTTTAAATAAAATTACGCTTGCCGGAAGGATTTTGAATAGTTTATCATTTGGTAATGACGAGACACAGTTCTTTGCCCAGCAATTTGTGGGTAATCCAATCTTTATCAGAGGTTACGAATACAATTCATTTTATCGCGAAGGGGATATCAGCTCTGCTCCCGGCGAGTTTAGTATTGAACAATTGGTAGGGAGTAAAATGGCCATTGCCAATTTTGAAGTGCGCTTGCCATTTACCGGGCCTAAAAAACTAACGGCCATTGAATCTAAACTATTGTTTAGTGACTTGAATGCATTTTTCGATATCGGATTGGCTTATAATTCGGCATCTGAAGTTCGTTTTGCCCAAAAACCACAACAAATTGGTATGGTGGGTAACAACCCCGTTTATAGCAGGGTGCCTGCCATGAGTGCCGGTTTATCACTAAGGGTGAATGTATTTGGCTACTTTGTGCTCGAACCGTATTACGCCATTCCATTCCAGAGAAAAAACATCAACGGAGGCGTATTTGGATTGACCTTTGCCCCTGGATGGTAAAAAAAGGGAGTCTGTGATTGCAGACTCCCTTTTTAATTATAATATTAATTCAGTGATTTAGGCAACTCTCGCCAGGTTAATTGAATCTGACTGTAAATATAATGCAGCTTCTTTATGCAGCGCTGGAGTCAAATCGATCCAATCTAAATTCACCGACCTTACCAAACGCTCTTTCTGCATCTTGGTAAACTGATTGATTAACCTGAACCTCGAATTTGCCATTTGCTCGTTATCATATTCTTCGAAATACACCAAACGACTCAATTGTTGTCCCGGATCAAAAAATAAACAAGGCATGGCACTGTAAAAATCCATGGTCTTCATTAAGTCGGTACTCAACCCCACATGTAAATTATTCCGGTTACGGTCGGTGATGATAAAAACGTACTTTTTCATTTGCTTCTTCAATTAATAACTAAATCAGTTAGCATTTATTTTGTAGAATTATAAATAATTACTAATTTAGTTGGCACAATGTTACTAACAATTTTAGTAAAAACAAAAATATTTTTAAAATGTCTCAAATCTCCAATAACCTCAAATACCTGAGAAAGAAAAAAGGCCTAACACAGCAACAATTTGCTGATAGCATGGATATTAAGCGATCGCTGGTTGGCGCCTACGAAGAAGACCGTGCAGAGCCTAAATATGAATTGCTAAAAAAATTCGCAGCATTTTATGAGCTATCCATGGATGAATTGGTAAACGAAAAGATCAATGACCAATGGAAACCCAAAACTCGTGGCGATGGTAGCAATATTCGGGTTTTAAGTATCACGGTTGATCAGGATGAGCAGCAAAGAATTGATTTTGTACCAGTAAAAGCGAGTGCCGGTTATTTAAACGGCTATGCCGATCCTCAGTTTGTAGGCGAATTGCCTAAGTTTAATCTGCCCTTCTTTAATCAGGGCACCTACCGTGCTTTTGAAATAAAAGGCGATTCTATGCTCCCCCTACCTACCGGAACCATTGTGATTGGAGAATATGTAGAGAATTGGAACGATGTAAAAGCTGGTGAAACTTATGTATTCATCAGCATGAACGATGGTGTGGTGTATAAACGAGCCGGTAATAAACTGAAAGACAACAAGAGTATAAAACTGATTTCAGACAACCCAGTTTACGAACCCTACACCATTGAAGTGCAAGATATCCTGGAGATTTGGAAAGCCAAGGCATTTATCAGCTCCGAATTCCCACAGCCGAGTCCTGAGCCTACACTCGAGTCGCTGACACAGATGATGGCACAGATGCAAAAATCTATCTCAAACTTAAAGAATTAAGCATTTTATAAATATTTCGGTGCCGGAGCAAAACTGTATATTTGCTCCGGCATTTTTTATTTAAATACATGAAAAACATTGCAGTGATCGGCTCGGGCACCATGGGAAATGGCATTGCCCACACCTTTGCCCAATTTGGCTATTCTGTAGCTTTAATTGATGTCTCCGAACAAGCTTTAGAGCGTGGTTTACAAACCATTGCTAAAAACCTGGATAGACAAGTAAGTAAAGGAATTCTTTCTGAAGAAGAAAAAGCCAGCACACTGTCCAATATTCAGCGTTTTACAGATTTAAAATCGGGTGTTTCTAATGCTGATTTAGTAGTAGAGGCTGCCACCGAAAACATCGACCTAAAACTGCAAATTTTCAGAGATCTGGATCAATTTTGTCGCCCGGAAGCAATTCTAGCCTCCAATACCTCTTCCATTTCCATTACCAAAATCGCTTCGGTTACTAAAAGAGGCAGTCAGGTAATTGGCATGCACTTTATGAATCCAGTACCAGTGATGAAATTGGTAGAAGTGATACGCGGATATGCCACGAGCGACGCGGTGACTGCCGAAATCATGAGCTTATCTGAAAAATTGCACAAGGTGCCGGTAGAAGTGAACGATTATCCGGGTTTTGTGGCCAACCGAATCCTGATGCCAATGATCAATGAAGCCATTTATACACTTTATGAAGGTGTGGCAGGGGTTCATGAAATTGATACGGTGATGAAATTGGGGATGGCTCACCCGATGGGTCCGCTGCAATTGGCCGATTTTATTGGCCTGGATGTATGTTTGGCTATTTTGAATGTGCTACACGCAGGTTTTGGCAATCCCAAATATGCTCCCTGTCCTTTATTGGTAAACATGGTAACCGCAGGTGAAAAAGGGGTGAAATCTGGTAGTGGTTTCTATACTTATACTGCTGGTAGCAAAGAGCTGGTAATTGCTCCAAAATTTGCCTAATCATACAGTTCCAATGCCATTCTAAAGGTATTGCAGTGTGCATCTACAATATCTTTAATTTGTGGCGAATAACCCCCTCCCATACTTACCTGTACCGGAATGTTTCTGCTTTTACAGCGCTCAAAAACCATGCGATCTCTTTGTTTACAGGCATTTTTAGAAACGGCCAGCTTCCCTAACTTGTCAGTGTCTAAAATATCGACTCCTGATAAATAGAAAACAAAGTCTGGCTTGAAACTTTCAAATAAATAGTCTAAATGCTGGTTTAGAATGGAGAGATAAGCTTCATCGCTGATGCCATCTTCTAAACCAATATCTAAATCAGATTGTTCTTTACGAAAAGGGAAATTCTTCTCTCCATGCATGGAAAAGGTAAAAACATCGGGATGATTGGCAAAAATTTGGGCAGTTCCATTTCCCTGGTGCACATCCAGATCTATCATCAAAATTCGATGAGCTAAGCCTTGTTTTAATAGATAATTCGCAGCAATGGCCTGGTCATTTAACATACAAAAACCCTCTCCCCAATTGCTACCTGCATGGTGTGTACCGCCGGCCACATTAAAAGCAACTCCAAAATGCAGGGCGTGGTGTACGCCATCTATCGTCCCCTTGGCAATTCTGAGCTCACGCTCTACTAATTGAGCAGATAGCGGAAAGCCAATTCTTCTTTCTTCCTGGGCAGTAAGGCTTAAACTTTTTAATCGTTGGTAATAATCAGCGTCATGAGTCCACAAGACCGTTTCATCATCCAATAAATCAGGAGAAAATAGGTTTTCGGGGTGAATCAGTCCTTCATGCAAAAGCTGCTGCGGAATCAATTCATACTTCAACATCGGGAAACGATGCCCCTCCGGCAATGGGTGGGCATAGATGGGATCGTAAGCGATTTTCAAAAATGAACTAATGTAATTGAGGACGTGAACGGATATTTTTTACGAATTGAAGGATGGCTGAAACGGCAATCAAGATAAACGCGGTCCAGGCTGCCGAAATCACATCGGCATAAAGTGTTTCATCTATTTGTTGTCTTTTCAAAATGATTCCATATAAAGCCCAAAGGATGACCATCGCAAAAGACACATTTCTACGGATATAGACCATAAAAAGACACAATAAAGTGATGATTCCGATCAGGATAATGGTCCAATTAGAAGGGCTGATTCCCCATCCGTTCCAATCAATGGCAACCAATAAAGCGCTAATATTGGCTACGGTGGCCACACAAATCCAAGCAAAATAAATACTGAGCGGAAATTGACTAAATGCTTTCCCGAATAAGGCCCTACGTGGATTGTAAATTTCTAAACGGATATGGATCAGCAGTAAGCTCAAAAGCTGAATCAACATGAGCCCCACCGAGGCCCACAACATTTCAGATAACCAGGCAAAAACCCAAAGGCTGGTAGCCACATTATTGTTTATAAACAGCCAGGAAATTTTATGGAGATCTTGATTGACCCTTTGATCCTTATGTTGGGTAAAGGCCTGAACAAGGTGATAAATGCAAAAAGCAAATAAAGAGATATAGATGATGCCCCAAATAGCGAAGGTAACACCGGCGGGAGTAAAAACGCTTTCATACTTAGCCGAAACGGTTGCCATGGTATTATTTAGGCCCAATAAGCCCCATTGACTTAAATTGGAAACCAGAAAGGCCACCAAAAAGACAATGAAATTGAAGATCGATAAAGTTCTGATGCGGCTGATCATCTCTTTTATTATAACGATGTTTCACAAATATCAGCAAGTTCCGTTCCGAAACGGTAAACATCTTGGAAAGAATTATACAATGGCACCGGGCTGATCCTGATGACATTGGGCTCCCTCCAATCTCCTACGATTCTTCGCTTCACCAATTCATCAAATATTTGCTTACCCTTACGCTTTGCGATGAGCGAAAGCTGACATCCCCTGGCTTTTGGGTCTGCAGGGGTAATGATCCGGAATAATTCTTCTCCCAGATCTTCATTTACTTTTTGGATCCAGAAAGCTAAATAGGCGGTCATTTGCTCACTTTTTTTCCTCAGTGCAGGCATTCCGCCCGCTGCATGAAAAATTTCAAGCGAAGCTTTATGTATAGCTAATAAAGCCATGGGACTACAGCTCAACAACCAGCCCTCTGCACCCTTTTCAGGCACAAAACCTTTCTGCATTTTAAAACGGGTTGACTCCTGGTAACCCCACCAACCTGCAAAACGTTGCATGGCAGGATCATTGAAATGTTTTTCATGAACGAAAACGCCACTAATTCCACCCGGACTGCTGTTCATGTATTTGTATGAACACCAGCAGGCAAAATCTACGCCCCAATCGTGCAAAGACAATGAAACGTTCCCGGCAGCGTGGGCCAAATCGAAACCTACTTTGGCACCAACGGCTTGTCCGGCAAGTGTAATAGCAGCTAAATCGAAAAACTGTCCGGTATAGTAATTGATCCCTCCAAAAAGCACCAGGGCCAATTCATCGGCATGCTGATTGATCACTGCTAAAATATCTTCTGTTTTGAGGAGTTCCTCTCCTTCCCTGGGCTGGATTTCGATTATTGCTTCCTCAGGATCGATCCCTAATGCTCGTAAATGGCTTTCCACTGCATACTGATCCGAAGGGAAAGCCCCTCCTTCCATCAATATTTTATTCCTTTTGCCATTTGATCGGTAAAAGCTCACCATCATCAGGTGCAAATTGACCGTCAAACTGTTCATCGGAATCACTTCTTCTGGCTTTGCTCCCATAATTGGAGCCAATAACTTTTGTAATTCCTTGTGATAAGTCATCCAGGGCGTTTCACCTTCAAACCATCCCTCTACCGCTAAATTTTGCCATTGTCCTAATAACTGATCAAGGTATTGACTGGCAGATTTGGGTTGCAGGCCAAGCGAATTACCGCACAAATAAACAATTTCCTGACCGGCATTTTGCGGTATCAGGAATTGATCACGAAATGACCTGAGCGAATCTGCCGCATCTGCGGCTTGTACAAAATCAATAGTCTCGTTAAACTTCATTTTAGATGACTTATTGGCCTATTTTTAATAATTCGATCTCAAAAATCAATACACTGAATGGAGGTATATCCGCACCTGCACCATTTTCCCCATAGGCTAATTCATAAGGAATATAAAAACGGTATTTTGAACCCACTGTCATTAATTGAACGCCTTCTGTCCAACCCTTGATCACTTGATTGAGTTGAAATTTGGCAGGCTCATTGCGCTCGTAAGAACTGTCAAACTGTTTACCATCAATCAAAGTACCCTTGTAGTGTACCGTTACTTGTTCGGTTTCTTTGGGCTGAGGGGCTTTGGTGGCTCTTAAAATCTCATATTGCAAGCCAGAAGGCGTCACAAAAACACCTTTTCGTTTTTTATTTTCCTCCATAAAGCGGAGGGCAGCAGCTTTTAATGGCTCAGAAGCTTTCTTTTTCTCTTGTGAGAAATAGCTCATGATGGCATCCTGACATTGCTTCATGTCCAAAGCTGGACTGGCACCACTCAGTACTTCTTGCATGGCTTGAACCAAAACCGTGTAATTGAGCTCTTTGATAGATCTTGATTTCAAATCCTGAGCAATACTCACTCCCATGGCATAACTGGCTGAATCTAATTTGTTTTTGAAGCGTGAAACAGGAGCTTCTGTGTTGGTCGTTTGTGCATTTGTTTTGGCTGTAAATGCCAGCAAGAAACACATTACTAAGAATGAATATTTTTTCATGTTTTTGATTTTTTCTATTTAACTGATTTTTGATGAATTAATTGCCCAATGGGATCAAATGAAGGATTTTCTCGAGGTATTGAGCATCGGTTTCATCAAAATGATTTAAAAACTCACTATCTACATCTAATACACCGCATACTTGTCGGTTTTTAAAGACAGGAAGCACGATTTCAGATTTAGAAACCGAACTACAGGCAATGTGTCCGGGGAATGCCTCCACATCAGGAACAATGAGCGTGCCGGCCTTCTCCCAAGCCTTACCACAAACACCTTTGCCTTTTTTGATACGGGTACAAGCTACCGGCCCCTGGAAAGGCCCTAAAACTAATTCATCATTTTTTACCCAATAAAAACCAACCCAAAAAAAGCCAAACTGGGTTTTAAGCGCTGCGCAAACATTGCCCAAATTGGCAATTAAGTCATCTTCCCCTTCCAGCAAAGCTGCAATTTGTGGAAGTAGGGACTGGTATTGGGTGGTTTTATCGCCTTTAACGATGGTTAAATCTTCTGCCATGGTCTTACAAAAATAAGAAGCTAGCTGGATTACTGGTATTTTATTAGACAATGTGACTTATTTCTGCTATTGTGGAAAGAATTTAGGCGGTAACAAAGCATTCATATCCTATTTTTGGGAGAATTAATCATGATTGTTTCCCTGAGTTTAATCCGCTATCGCAGAAGAGCCATCCCATTTGCATTTTTGGCGATGGCCATTCATCGTGTACCGCTTTTTTTCAATGAGAAATGTCGGTTTTGGAAACTGATGGGTTGCGGAAAAAATGGCACTTTCGATTTAAATCCAGATTTGCAACAGTGGGGATTAATGGCAGTATGGGAAAATGAAGCTGACTTTCAGGAGTTTTACCAAAGCTCTTTTGTGACCCGATGGTGGCGTTTTTTCGGAATGGAGCAATGGAGTGTTTTGTGTGAACCTTTGAGTAGTCATGGATTGTGGAGTGGCCAGGACCCCTTCAAAAACCCTGCAAATGACCAAGATTACCCAGGTCCGGTGGCAGTATTGACCAGGGCACAAATTCGCTGGACTAAATTGAGATCTTTTTGGGCTAATGTGGGTAATGTAGCCGAAATGATGAGCACAGCACCGGGCTATCTTTATTCTGTTGGTATAGGTGAAGCTCCATTTTATCTCCAGGCCACCTTTTCGGTTTGGGAAAGTTTGGATGAAGTGAAGAATTTCGCCTACAAATCGAGAGAACACGCCGAGGTAATCCGTAAAACAAGAAAAGAAGATTGGTATAGTGAAGAACTTTTCGCCCGATTTAGGATCCTCAAAACCATTGGGAGTTTGGGTGGCATCAACCCGCTTGCCAGTTTAAAATTAATCCATCAAGAAAAGTGATATGAGAACGATTGCTGAACTGCCCCATCCTGATTGCAAGATTACCATCTTCTCCATGAATCAGAAATATTTGATCAAGCTGGAGAAAGGCGCTTTTGAACAAACCTACAAACTGAGTGAATTGGATGTGACTGAAGGAGTAAATGGCGTGTTTCAATTATTAGACGAGACGTTCCTTACAAGTGCAGTACAGAGATTTAAAGAAATGCGTGATGATTTTAATGCCGCTTATCAAAGAAATGAACCATAACAAATAGTTTAATTAAATAATTTTAAACTACTCTATTACAATTACTTATAATAGTTTATAACACCTATTTTGAACTACAGAAAAATCTGATAAACATCAATTTCTAACTATATAATTCCATCTCTTTTAAATTTTAACGAAACAAAAAAAATCTTATTTTTGAAACATGATCAACAGTATTAAATCTCCCCGATTCTTGGTTTTAAGCCTAATGGTAATGGCTGCTGCCGCTACCCGAGCCCTACCTTTATTCATCCCTCACATTTGGAATTTCACCGCGGTAGGTGCGCTTGCCATTTTCGCAGGAGCCCAATTTAACGATAAGAGAATTGCCTTGTTGATGCCTTTGGCAGCCATGGCGCTTTCCGATCTTTTCATTGGTAATGGATTTGATGCGGTGGTTTACAGCGGGTTTATTGCCATGGTGGTATGCGGCATATTGGTGAACAAACGCCAGAACCTACCCAACTTAATTTTAAGCGGTATTGCAGGCGCTGTTGTTTTTTACTTGATCACCAACTTTGCTTTGTTTTATCCGGTAAGTATGTATCCACATAATCTTTCGGGAATCATCGCTTCGTATGTAGCAGCTCTGCCTTTCCTGAACAACATGCTGGCTGGTAACCTGATCTACGGCACTTTACTTTTTGGCAGTTTCTATTTATTAAAGCAACGCTATCCAGGCCTAGCTAAATAAATTCATAATAATCATATTTATAAAAGAGCCTTTCTGGATTCAGAAAGGCTTTTTTTTGCTAGTTTACTTTGAGTTTATTTGATGTCAAATTTCAAACCCGCATTGAAATTAAATCTTTTGGTGGTGTAACCTGAAAAGTCAACATAATCCACATTCAATATATTTTTGATGTCGGCGAAGAAGCTGAGATTCTTTTTTGGTTGATATTGCAAGTAAGCATCCAAAAGATGATAAGCTACTAAATCCACAGTTTGAGAATCGTTTAAATCAGCATCGTAATAACGATCCTGACGGCTGCCCACCCATTTGTAAATGAATGCAATTGTGAGCTTATCATTCAGTTTACCATTTAGATTGATACCTGAACTGTGTTTAGGCCTGCGGAAAAGATTGTTTAGCTCACCCATGGAACCTAATTGACTGCCAGTGACAAAAGCATAAAATGCATCTACCCTCCATTTAGCATTCAACTGATAAAAAGCTTCCAATTCAAAACCTCTATCTTTTTGGCTAAACTGATTCAGGTATCTGAATTCATTATTTGAATTCATCCCGAAATCAATCACATCTTGAATATCTCTATTGAAATAAGCCAAATTCATGCGAAAAAGACCAGGAATGAGATCCATATCGGCACCTAATTCGAAGGTACGGGTGCTTTCTGGCTTTAATTCCAAATTTCCATAAGGCGAAAAGAGTTGATATAGAGATGGTACTTTATAAGCCGATGAAAGATTGAGGAAGAGCTTGTAATTTCCGGCAATCAAATAAGAGGGATTGAAGGTATAGGTAAAGTTGGTGCCGTAAACATTGTGTTGATTGACACGTCCGCCCAACTCCGTTCTAAAACGATCATTGAATTTAAAGAAGAATGAGGATAACAAACTGGTAATTTGATTATCCGCATCCAAGTTTCCATAAGGCGATTTCTGAACGGTAGCAGCATCTTTATAACTCAGACCGGAAATGAGATCCGCAAAAGGCGCTAAAGGATAAGAAAGAGTGGTTTCGAGATTGGTGATTTCACCTACATTATGAGTAAGGGCACCATAGGCCACAAATTCGTTATCTACCCTATTCCGACTGAAATTAAAATCAATCACCGCATCGCCTGCGATGTATTTACCACCCAAGCCAAGTAAATACGACTTTTTCTGGTAGTTATTATCGAGCCCATCAACAAATGCCCCGTCATCCAGATCAGCTCGATTTAAATTGGTTTGCAGGTTCGCGTTCAATCTAAGTCGTTGGTTCACTTGGCGCTGCACATTGAAGCTCAATCCTTGCTGACGAAAAGCGTCACTTTCAAATTCTGCATCCGGATTGCTAGATCTTGCACTTGAAAAACCATCGCTGTACTGATGTGAAGCATTCAAAGCAATTTTAGCTGCTCCAAGAGCCCCGTTTAGCGCAAAAGCCTGACGAGAAGTACCATAAGAGCCTCCGCTCAGGATCAAATTGGATTTCCATTCATCGATAACTTTTTTAGTGATGATATTGATCACACCGGCCACCGCATCAGAACCATAAAGCGTAGAATTTCCCCCTTTCAAAATTTCAATCCGTTCAATTTGATCGATGGGAATGGCTGAAATATCGTATTCTCCAGAGATACTGGAAGCATCATTTACTGCCACGCCATCAACTAAAATGAGCGTATTGCCTGCTCCTGCACCCCTCAAATAAACGGCTTTGATATCACCGGGATTATTTCCATTTCCTCCAATGGTTAAACCGGCAATGTTATTGAGCAGTTCAGGAAGGGTCCTGCCCTGACTTTGTGCTAATTGGGCACTGCTAATGACGCGAACGACCTTTCCGGTTTCCGATTGTTTACGTGGCGATCGGCTGGCAGTAACCACCACTTCACTTAATTGATTGATTTTCTCTTGAGAGAAGGCATTTTGAGCAAATGCAAGGTGCGCAAGCCCCAGGCCTGCCCACAATTTGAATGTGTTTTTGTTCATGTTGTTGTGAGTTTTGCTCACAGCAAACAGTTAAGAAGGTGTTTAAATGAAATACACAAATGGTAATTCATCCAAGCTTCAATCCCCGAAAGCTATGAATTTATTGTAATTGGCAGGTCTTCTGACTTACTCCCCAAGGCCCGGTCTTCCCATCCATTAAAGGAAAGTGACTAGAAAAATGGACATTGGTTTTGGAGCTTACAGCTGCGGGACAGTTCCGGAGTTACACCGGATTCCCTTTTCATCCCGTTTTATCGGGAACCAAAAACATCTAAAATTAGAATATTTACCTGTGTGGAGCTTACAAAACTTTTCCACAGCTCTAGCACACCTCCAAATTGCCATTCCAATCAATTTGCTTAAATTTGAAAGATCAATGAAAGGCGATCTTAAACTTAGCATACTGGGAGGCGGCCAATTGGGCCGTATGCTCATCCAGGAAGCCATTAACCTGAATATTTCTTGTCGAGTGTTGGATCCGGATGCCGATGCACCCTGCAAGGAACTGGTTCATGAGTTTAAACAAGGTTCGCTGGGAGATTACGACACTGTTTATCAATTCGGGAAAAACGCAACCCACCTCACCATCGAAATTGAGAAGGTAAATGTAGATGCACTAGAACAACTGGAAAAGGAAGGCGTAAAAGTTTACCCCCCATCTAGAGTGATCAGATTGATCCAGGATAAAGGCACACAAAAACAGTTTTTTAAAGAGAACGACATTCCCACAGCTCCATTCGAACTGATCAACAAAAAAGAAGAGTTACAGAAAACATCTATTTCATTCCCCTACATTCAAAAACTTAGAAGAGATGGCTACGATGGCAAAGGTGTGTATAAAATCCATTCTGAAAGTGATTTTGAGGATGCATTTGAAGCTCCAAGCCTGGTAGAGGAATGGGTAGACTTTAAA
>JACCDH010222833.1_pt1 | contig 17335 bp, 14 predicted proteins | sample 7442481 | NCBI WGS metagenome assembly JACCDH01 (sample SAMN15323433, study PRJNA562643) | freshwater metagenome | isolation source: river surface water | place: USA:Blue River Watershed | collected 2017-08-15
AACCAGATTCAATAAATTAATTAAGCTAATAAAGTTATATTGATTATTAATATTTTCTTCCCTATGAGCTGATACAACGAAATATTTGTGTTTTTCTAAAGATAGACGATTTAATACATCTGAGGTCTCAATGGATGACATATAATGATTTAGTACTTCAAACATGGGTGAGCCAGTTTTTATAATTCGGTCTGCTGGCAAACCCTCTCTTAACAAATATTCTCTAGCGATATCACTATAGGTTAAATTAACATCAGAAATATGATCAACAATTTTTCTATTCGTTTCCTCAGGAACTCGTTGATCAAAGCATCTATTTCCAGCTTCCATATGGAAAATCGGGATATGTCGCTTTTTAGCGGGGATAGCACATAAACAACTATTTGTATCACCTAAAACCAAAAAAGCATCTGGACATAATTCCTCTAATAATGAATCAATTTTAATTAAAATATTGCCTACAGTCTCAGTAGCTGTATTGCCAGCAGCATTTAAAAAGTAATCAGGCTTACGAATACCTAAATCAACAAAGAATATTTGATTTAATTCATAATCGTAATTTTGGCCCGTATGGACAATAATATGTTCAATTGCAAGACTTGCATCTAAAGCAGCCATAACACGAGATAATCTGATAATCTCCGGACGTGTACCGACTACTGTAACTACTTTTAATTTTTTCATAATTAAACTATTTCAAAATAAGTGTCTGGATCAATAGCGTTATAGGGTTCATCGATCCAAAAAATGGTATAAAGCACATCGTCCCCAATATTCTTTATATTGTGTGTGTACCATATTGGCATATCCACATAAGCCGGTTCATCTCCATCTAAATAAAAATCATGAACTTCATCAGTACCAATTCTTCTTAACTGAATTAATGCCTTTCCTTTAATTACAGCAAAACGTTCAATTTTTCTAGTATGAAAGTGATTACCTCTTGTTATGTCTGGAAAAGTTGTAGAGAATGACGTTTGACCTGGAATTCCTAGACGAGCTATTTCAACAAATGCACCTCTATTATCCGCATGCTGCACAAATTTCTTTGGGAAATAACTTGCCACATCCATATAACAACGATAAGTATTAAAAAGCTTATGTTGGAAATCGTTGACCAATACTGGTATCTCCCCATCATCTTGATATGATTTTCGGAAATATTGTAATAAAGATAATATTTCGGAAACTTTGGCTTGAGCGGTGTGGGGTATTATTAGTGCATGGGTATTATCATTACTACGAATAACTTGTATAATTTTATCAACCAAATCCCCTACATAAATTAATTTCAGATCTCCATCAACATCAATTTTAGGTGATTCACCCCTAGCTAATTGATGGCAGAAAGTAGCAATTACGGAATTGTAGTTTGGATGGCCAAAAGGTCCAAAAACATTCGGTATAACCAAGCCAGATAAGCTGCCACCACTATGATTAGCCCATTCAGAAAGCAGCAATCTACCCTCTTTTTTAGACTTCCCATATAGATTATCACGTTCTTCTTGAGTGGAAGATGAAATAATTAAATGGGCCTTACTCGCAGTCCTTTTTAGTGAAGCGACAAGACTTTTAACCAATAAGGTATTGGTTTCATAGATGAATTGAGGATCGTTATGACGATTTAAGGCAGCCAAATGAACAATCACATCACATGATGAGACAAAAGCGTCCAAAGTTTGGTTATCATCAAAAAAGCATCTATCAAACTCAATTAGAGAAAATTCATCTTTCCGCAACGCTAAAGTTTGATACAAGTGATATCCTACAAAACCTTTACTTCCAGTAATCCCAACCTTAATCATTGTAATTTTTTATTATTTTGACTTCGAAAACAAGATCTTACACCAAAAAATCAGCAACTTCTTCCCCAAACAATTCTTTTTTAACCAGTGCCAATTTGGAAATAAGATTTTTTACTCCTTCTACATTCAATCTTTCTGTATTATGTGAGTGGTAATCTTCAATTTCAGCCAAATTTTTCTCCCCCTCCGAAAAATACATCGAATAATTCAAATCACGATTATCCGCAGGAATTCGATAGAAATCGCCCATGTCTTCGGCTTTTACCATCTCTTCTCTCGTACACAACGTTTCATACAATTTTTCACCATGGCGTGTTCCAATGATATTAATTTCATTATCAACTTTTGCTAATTCTTTTATGGCTTTTGCCAGATCTCCAATAGTTGCTGCGGGTGCTTTATTTACGAACAAATCTCCTTGATTTCCATTTTCAAAAGCAAATAAGACCAAATCTACTGCATCATTTAAACTCATTAAAAAACGAGTCATATTGGGATCTGTAATTGTTAATGGAAGACTACTTTTAATTTGATTGATAAAAAGTGGAATAACTGAACCTCGAGATGCCATTACATTCCCATATCGTGTTAAACATACAATAGTATTTTGGAGATTTCTTGACTCAGCAATTGCAACTTTTTCCATCATTGCTTTAGAAATACCCATGGCATTAATTGGATAAGCTGCTTTGTCTGTACTTAAACAAATCACTTTTTTAACACCGTTAAAACCTGCAGCACGTATAACATTTTGTGTCCCTTCCACATTTGTTTTTACTGCCTGCATTGGAAAAAATTCACAAGATGGCACCTGCTTTAATGCAGCAGCATGGAAAATATAATCAACGCCACGAGTTGCTGGTTCAACACTATCATAATCCCTAACATCACCTATGAAAAATTTTAACTTGGTATTCTTTAACTGATTACGCATGTCATCTTGTTTTTTTTCGTCACGAGAAAAAATACGAATTTCAATAAAATGATCAGTTTTCAAAAAACGATTTAGAACGGCATTGCCAAATGATCCTGTTCCTCCAGTAATCAACAATATTTTATCTTTTATTTTCATTTTTGATTGATTTTGAAAATTTCTTTGTCTAATATATTACCAATCTCTTCCCATGTACTAGATTTTTTAGCAATTATATATCCAGATTCAATTTTTTTAGTAAGCAATTCTTGATCGTTAAATGCATCTAGAATTACATCCAATATATTTCGTGCGTCCAGAGGATCAAAATAAAAAGCCGAATCTGCACAAATGTTTTTTGCAAAATCCAGATTACTTGTAAAAACTGGTTTTCTATAATACATAGATTCAATGTAAGTCCCTGAAAAAGATTCAAGTAAAGTGGGTAAGAATAAGCCGTCATGCAATGAATACACCTGAGGTATATCCTGTAAATTAACGTCCCCCAAATTATTAATAATACTATCAAGAGCATTTTTTTTAATGCTACTAAGAAAATCTTCAGCACCTTCATCAATTCCAAGAGTAAGGCTAATTTTAATAGGGTATTTATTAATCTTAATTAACTGAGCTAGTTCTAAAACTATATTGAAATTTTTATGCGGATAAAATTTACTTAAAAAAAGTAAGTTAATTCTTTTTTCAATTCTAGTAGTCTTTAAATAATTAAATGATTTTTGAATTATATTAATTGAATTTGGAATAATTATTATTTTCCCCTCTTCTATATTACAGAATTCAACCAATCTCCTCTTCATAACATTCGTTTGGACCCCATAACGCTGGGCAAATCTCAAATTGAATTTTATAAATACAACCATTAATTTTGCTTTTAGTGTAAATTGAAAATTTTCTTTGTATAATTTTTCCCAAATATTGGGATCAGGATAAACAAGATATGGGTTGTGTATCAGACAAAATTGATTACATAGGCAAGGAAAAGCTATGTTTCCTAAACTAAGCACAAAATTACTTCGATTAAGACTCACTAAAAATGGTAATAGTAAATAATTTAAAAATGGTTTGAAACCCAATAAATTGACATATTTTGAAAGAAAATAAAAATTTAAGCGTTCGTCTGTTTTCTCTAAAAATTCATAGCCCACACCGGAAGGAACCGCAACAACAACTTTTTCTATTTTATCATTGTCTAGATAGTGTTTAATAATATTAATCGCAACAGTTTTACCGCCTCCATATCTAAGATTAGATGCATTAATAAATAGTCTCATTTAGTTACTCTAATTGTAATATATTATTAAATTTCAGATTCTATAATAGTTAGAATATTTTTCAATTTCTCTTGAAATTTATCTTCAGTATAATAGTTATTTAAAACCTTACAGTTTTGTTTAAAGTTGTTATAATTCTTAAGGATCGAGGTATTATCCTGAGAAACACTGTATGCCATTGAATCATAGTCTTTATAAGATATCCCAACTTCTGAAATTTCTAAAAAATCTACAATCGCCGTATTCTCTGTTGCAAGAATTGGTGTATTTAGGGAAATAGCTTCTATTAATGTCAAACCAAAACCCTCTACAAAAGATGGTAATATTAAGAAATGAGAGTTAATTATTTGTTCTTTTACAAAAGAATCGTTTTTATTATAGTGTAAAATAATCTCTTTATATCTCATCAAGGATTTTAAAACATTTAGATTTAGTGAGTCCCTTGTACAAATATGTACCTCAACACCATTAAATCCGTAACAAATCAGTTTATCTAAAAAATGGAAAATGCCCTTTCTCAAAGAAAGATTACCAACATATACCAACCGGATAGGCGCCGATGAAATGGGATTATAATCAATCGAAGATTTTTGAATATCAAAATGATACTTAGAATAATATGGCAATTTAAATATTTGATTTTGACATCCTGAATATCTTAATGATTTCATGGTTTCTGACGAAGAACAAATAATAGCGCTTACTTGATTGAAATCATAGTAATATGACTCTTCCATCGGAGTAGTTTCTACTTCATTATCTATTATCTTTCCAGCTTCAACATGTTTGAAAGTAAAAGATTCACTTTGTGCCAATAATAACCTTTGTTTTACATACCTGCCATCAGGATGAACTTGGAAAACAATTGGCTTTAGCTTAAAACTATTCATATTAAGTAGAATATGTTTGACATAGTAACTATATATGATCAAGCGCGTGTGCTCATTACTAATTCTTTTAATATATTTTGCATATCGTTTACTAAGAAATTGATCAATATCAAATAACCTCAATAGGCTAAAAAAATAATGAAATGGAAAATCTTTGTAAAATTTTCTAGGTAATGGTTGTTTCGTCCTGTTATACCCAAGATCAATTGATAATGTTAGATCAGTAATTAATTTTTTTAGTGCTCCTAACTTCCATATAGATTTCGATAAAGAATAATAATCTCTAGCACCAGAATGAACAACTAAGTATTTGAATTTAAGCATCTTTAACTAACTCTTTAAATAAATTAATCCATTTATCAATGACATTTTTTTTGCTAAAATCAGATGCTCTTTCTAAAGCCATAGTTCCCATTAACTTGCGATTTTCATCTGAAAGAGCAAACTCTTTGATATTTTCCGAAAGTGCAAAAATATCGTTTGCTTTTACTAGTCTCCCGTCAATATTGTCTCTAATTATATCTTTGGGACCATGTTCACAATTAAAAGAAATAACGGGTAACCCATAAGACATTGCTTCAATTAAAACCAACCCAAATCCCTCATATCGTGAACTAAGAATAAAAATAGATTTATCACCATAGATCAGATCTAAATCTTTCGATATACCCTTTAGTAAGATATTAGCTTCTAGATTATAGTTGCGTATTTTGTTAGTTAATATTTTATACCACTCACCATTTCCATAAATGTGTAGTTCCCAATCTAGTAGTTGGTCTTTAGCAAGTGCCCAGGCATCAATTAACATGTCGAAACCTTTCTGAGCATCTAATCTGCCAACACTTACTGCAATTTTTTGACTTAGCGGGGATATTTTAGAAGGAGTATAACTTATAAAATTAGGGATAATTATAATATTACTTTTATTCTTCCAATTAATATAATCTGAGTTAGATAGTACTACAATTCGATCCACCATTTTTAAACTAAATTCAAAATACCAGTCTAAAATTGAAGCAATAGTTTTAAGAAACTTGTTGGTCGTATTAGATGAAATAAATTGGTAATGAAAATTTTTTGCAAAATGTAACTCAACAATCGTTTTAACAATACTATTAAAACTACTAAGAAAAGTAGCTTCCTTACCACACATTGAAATACATATTTCAGCATTGTTTTCAAGTATAATTTTTTTTAGTTTATACTTATACTCAAGTCTTTTAAAAAAATAAATAATTGCCTTTTTTAAAAAAAAAACTTTTGATATGCTGTTAAAATTTATCTCCAAGTGCTTAATAATAGCTTTTTCAGATATTTTGAAAAAAGGAATAGAGTGCCGTGCTTGATCAGTAGTTACTATAATGATCTTATATCCATATTCCTCAATTAGGCAATTGACTTTATTGGCTAATATCCTTTCCATTCCTCCAGGGTTTATCAAAGAGGGGATACAATATATTATCGTCATTGGTAGATTGATATTAAGTAAGATTCTACTTGCCTTTTATTAAAGTCATATCTTGGAAACTTTTCGCACTTATTTTTATAGAACATAAAGTTTTCTTCAATCTTCGCTATCGCGTTATTCAAATTATTAAAATCTGGTTGAAATACAATTCCTGTAGAGTAATGTTTAACAAGGGTCTCTCCACAACCAACCAAATTGCTAATCAATACTGGAATTCCATAAAATATTGCTTCTTCAACTACAAGGCCCCATGGTTCTTGGAAGGATGGAAGAATAAATACATCGTGACTTAAATAGATATCTTTTATTTGATCATTATTAACAAAATCTATAAAATCAATATTTAATTCTGCCTTTGACTGTAAATATGACTTTAAAGGTCCTTGACCGACTACTGTTAATCGCTTTTTATTTTGATTAAAAACATCAATCAATAAATTAATGTTTTTTTTTTCAATAAGTCTACCAACGAATAAATATTTAAGTTTTTTAACATTTTTTTTGAGGCTAAACTGAAATTCGGGTTGATTGATAAGTCCAACGCCATGAGTTATAATAATTTTACCTTTAAATCCTAATTTTATTAATGCCTCTTGTTGAGAAACCCCTGAAGCTAAAATTATATTGAAATTATTTAGAACAAAGTATTTGAATTTCCCAATCCACCCATTAGTCTTGGTTTCGTGTATAGATGACTCATATTGTAGAATATTTTTACTTTTATTAGTAAAACGAGATAAAATTAAAAACTCGGGAGCATCATAACCACCAAAAATAAGTTTTTGATAGTTTAATTTTCTAAGTTTAAATATTAAGAGATATAAATTTTTTTTTATGTTTCTTTTTTTATATTCTAAGTTTGATAAAATTTCAAAAGAAAAATGTGTATTTATTTTCCAGTCTGAGTCTATTACAACTTGGTCACTTTCTGCTAAAAAAATTACATGTATTTTTATTTGCTTACTAAGCTCATTGTATAAATTAATTTTGTAGAATGCAGGACAATTATTTAAAATAACTAAATCTATTTGTCTCTTACTAGATTGTTCCATCAATTAATTGAATTATTTTTTTTGCCTGAATTCGGTTGTTTTTATTTTTTAAACAAAACTCTCTTGACAACAGAGCCTTATTTTTAAGAAAATCATAATCCTGGTTTAAAATGTTACAAAGAGAATCTAAAAAAGAACCCTCATAAATATCTATAAAGTTTATATATGAAAAATACTCTTCAGGTATTTGAGGTAATTTTGTAGATAAAACCGGTGTGCCAGAAACCAAATATTCCATCAGTTTGGACGGGAAGGACAAAGTAGCGTATAAATTATCAACTGGACGAGGATTAACCAAAAAGTGAGATTCTTTTTGTTTTTTTATTATTTCTGAATTTGAAATAGAGCTTAAATATTTAATACGGCTGTCAAGGTGACCGAATGCTTTAATTGAGTCTATAGCTTCTCCTTCTCCATAAACATGGAGCTCGATATTGTCATTCTTTAAAAGACTAAACGATTTTGCAAAATCTATTATGCCCGAATTATACTCTATACCTCCAGAATATAAAAATATTTTTTTTTCTGTATTTATAATTGATTTATCGAAAGTAAATGAAACTTCTTCCTTAATAATACCTTCTAACAAGAGGTAAGGCCGGTTTCTTTTATTTATAAATCTGTTCATATTCTCTGAAAGAACCACATAGTAATCATAAGAGTTGTTTATTAATTTATAAATTTTGTAGAATAACTTATAAAGAAATTTAGATTTTCCCTTTGATTCTGAGAGGATTTCAGGTATATCGGTAACAATAGCTACCGATTTTATAAAAAATATTTTGCTAATTAAAAAAGTTGATAAACCACTTGAGATATTTAAAACATCAATGATTACTACTTTTTTATTTTTCAAGTTGGATAAGACCCAAAAAACGAAAAAGAATAAAGAGTAAAAAAAAACATAGACTTGCATTATGAATGATGTAGGGCCTACATTTATATAATGGTAAATGTTATTGTTTCTATCCTTAACTGAATTTACATTCAAATTTTCAGTTCTTTTACCAGAACAGATTCTAGATAAGATACAAATAGAAACCAGGTTGAGATTATAAATACCATTAATTAATAAGCTATGGAACTTCTGCATTGCCTGATGGCTATGAACATAAGAACGTTCTCGTAAATAATTATATTTTGATTCTTCAATTACAGATGATATATACAAAATACTTACCATTCTAATAAAGAGTTAATTTTTTGCCATGCAGTTTATGAAATAAATACATTGTGATTATAAAAATCCACGCGGAGGGAGCTTGTAATTTCCAAACCAGGGGCGTCATTACGGCAGTAATGAATAAAAAGCTCACAATAAACATAGAGTATATTGATTGTTTACGTGAAAAAACATTTATAGCCCTACTAAACAAAATCCCCCAGAAAGATGAAAGCAAGGTAACCCCAAAATAGCTTAAATCTAAATACTGTCCAAAGACGTTTGTGAATAATGCATTGTAATACTGACCTTTCCCAATTTGAAACATCTCACTGGTGTAATAGCCATATAACGCGTTGCCATAATTATAGTTAAATCCAAATGCTTGGAGTATTAAACCTATAATTTCGTCAATTCCTCCAAAACTCAAGCTCCCATAAGTAAACCCTATTGGATTTACTAAATAACTCAAACCATAGTCAAATGCTCTGAAGGAACCAACACAATAAACTACGATTTGCTCAAAAAAATCAACATTCCCTTCTAAAAAAGTTTCAATACTAATTTCAAATACCCCCCTTCTGAAATTTGACAAGTAAATTGAAAACAGATATAAGAAAAAAATTGAGGGTAGTACAATAGATAGTATTTTTACTTGCTGCGACTTTATCTTCTTCTGTACCGGCAAAAAAGTGGAACAATTAGGCAATTGTGAATATCGTCTTATAAAAAACAAGAAGGCAATGTAAAATCCCAGCTCAACTACAAAGAAACGACCAGCGCCAAATGATGAATAAACAAATGAAAACAAAATCGTTAATATTAAAGTCTTATTGAACTTTAACCAAACTAAAGAGTATGCAATATAAAGTGATACAAAAATTGAAAAAGTTTCAATAATATAATTGTAAAAGAAAACCTCTGAAGTGCTTTTAAAAACCTCCCCTACGTAAAATCTCATTGTTCTAGCTTCTTCTGTACCATGTAAAATAATTGCTCTCTGATAAGCAATTAAGTACTGTGAAACAAATAATATAGATAAAATCAAAAATATTATAAAGAAAGTATTACTTTTTAAATGATCATAGCTCTTCATTAACCAATCTGAATTCTTTTCTATTGTATAATTTTTTACAGGAGTTTTATTTGCCAATCTATAGGCTATGAAGCCAATGCTGAAAGAAGATACGCTTATAAGTAAAAGTACATAGGCTTTTGCAGATACGGGATAAAGATCATAAGGATCTGTTAATGAAATTAACAATAAAATTGCCCACCAAAGTAAATAAGTTCGTATGAAAAAAAAAGAGATGTGATCTTTATTTAAAAGACTAGAAAGTAGAAGTAAAAAAACAATAACTGATAGAATTAAAATCTCTAACATTATGAAATATTTAATAACAACGAAAAAAAACAACTAAAAAAAAATTTCATAAATGTGAATTACTTTATTTGATTTTGGATTATGGTCTTGTAAATTTTTAATTGAGACATTCCAACATTTGAAACATTCATTTTTTTTTGCAAATAAGCGTTAGTAGAAATTCGAAGAGCTAATTCTTTATTTAAAAATAAGCTTTCAATTGCATTAGCACACATTTCAGCATCACCAGGAGGGTAAAACAATGCGTTATCTTTATCCTTTGCGAATTCTGGCATTGCCCCAGCAAAAGATACAACAGTTGGTACTCCAACAGTTAGGGCTTCATGTAATGCTAAGCAATAGGTTTCTATGAAAGAGGGAACAACTACGACATTTGCACTTTGCAATTGAATAACAATATTTTCAGCATCAAGAGGCCCCAAAAAATGCACATTTGGCTCAATTTCACTATTTCGTATCTTATCTCTTAACCATTTAGAGTAACCGTCTGACTTTAACCCTACAGAAGAATGTCCACCAATTAAAAGCTTTACTCCAGGAAATTTATTTTTAAGGATTGCAATTGCGTCAATAAGAGTATGTAATCCTTTGTAAGAAAGTGCTGAGGTTGATACTGATGTAAAAACTTGGAAGGGCATACAAGTTTTCAGATCCCATTTAAGCGCATTTAAAAAAGCACTTCGTAAAGCTATTTCTGTTTCTATAATGCTAGCATTTCGATTAATATTAATTATATGCGCTCTTACCCATTCGGACTGAGTTGATATAAACTTTGTATTAGAGATCATCTCCTTCTCAAATTTACCCCATCTTTCAAACTTGATTTTTTGACCCAATAATGACGTAAATGGTTTAACAAATTCTTTTAATCGAAAACATCTTATTATCTGTAGAAATGTCAGTCCTGAGAAAAAATATTTCGCATAAGCATATTTCAAACCTTGAATTTCAAGCAAAATATTTCCTTTTACATAGCCTCTTGAGGATAATAATCCCCAATAATTTTCTGTACCCCAGATATGTATTATGTCGGGATTTATATTTTGAACAATTTGCTGAATTTTATCAATGTTTTTATAATTTGGAAGCCCATTTTTACGCAATTTCACTGTTGGTATAAACCATTGACTTATTGATTTACAATCTTTTCTAATTACTTGATTAACCTTCCCCTGAGTAATATTAAATAGTTCCACCTCTTCGGTCATCATTAACAATTCAGACATAGAATGAATCCAACTTCCAGTAGTATTTGAATTTAACTCCGTAAAAGCCACATTACTAAACCATAAGACTTTTAATCTGAGATTGGTTTTTTTATTCATAATTTAACAAACATTAAAAGTAAGACTGAAAATCAAAAATAATGATACAATCTATTAGAACTATATTTCTTTAAGTAAGACAATCTAAAATTTAAACCTTATTGGTCTCGCCTTTGAACAAGGACCTTTTTCAATAATCTTTACTTGCTTTGACAATAATGATTGAGATAACTGTACAAAATTAGAAGCAGCAATCTCGGGATTCCATGTTTCAATTATTGTTTTATATGCCGCTTTTGCTAAACTGTCACACAACCCCCTATTATTAATTAACTTTTCAACCTGAGCAAATAATGAATCCAAATTTTTAGATTTAAAAACTAAACCATTAACTTCATTTTCAATTAAAAAAGGAATACTTCCAATATCATGAGAAGCAACGACCGTACAACCATTACTCATAGCTTCATTTACAACAACACCCCAGCCTTCTCCCCTATCACTTGTAAATATAAATGCATTCGAACTTCTCATTTTATCGAGGATTTGCACATTTTGAATATTGCCTAATAACTTAATATGATCATTGAGTTTATTTTGTTCAATTAATTCTAATATTTCTTCTTTCATTTCACCGTCACCAGCCATTTCTAAAACAAAGTCATACTTATTTCTTTTCAATTCAAGTGCCAATTTAACAGCCATTTCAGGATGCTTCCAATCTATCCAACGTGCTACCCATAACATTTTAAATTTTTGGTCATGTTTTGTTTTAAGCACCTCATCAATTTCTAAATGATTAACTTTAGGGAAATATCCCCATTTGTAGCATTTACCAGGGAATGCAAAAAATTTGTAAACATCGTTTGCTGTATATGCACTGGCACATAACATATAAAGATTACTTTTTCTGTATCTTACATGATTTTTAAAGGCAAACCACCATGCTCTTGGAGATAAAACTTGAAAATCTCCCTTTTTAAACCATCTTTCAGAATATCGAAAAGTGATTTTATTGGATTTAAGTCTTTGTTTAATAAAAAGATCTGGGGCAGAACCAATTATTACAATATCAGACTCATTTGCAAGTCTAAGTGCTTTTTCATAATTAATGTCACAAGAATATGCGTTTAGTAAATATTTTTTTTCGGAAAATTCAGAAGACAAATATGCTTTAAAAGAATCATCAATGGGTTCTGTTGCAACTAGAATAAAATCATCGCCAAGTAATTCATAAAAACAATCTGCTAGTGCTGCTTGATAATGGTTAATAAAATTTGTAAATAAAGTTAGTTTCATTATTGCTTTAAAATAAACTTAAATCGTTTTAAGAAAAGAAAAGTAACTGTAATCATAGCCATTATAAACCATGAAAGAGATTGTCCCCATGCGGCACCATAAAAACCATAATTATTAATCAAGAATTTATAAGCCAATATTGAAAACAGAGCACCTAAAATCTTATTGACTAATTCAAACCTAGAGAAACCATATGCTACAACAACTGTAGAAAGTGAAAATGAAAAAATAGTTGCTATATTTCTAAGACAAAGAATATTCGCAAAATCGGCCGAGTCAGTATACTTTCCGTATGTAAGAAAATAAATAAGTGGTTTAGATATGAAAATAAACAACACATTAGGAATCACGGTAATCAAAAAAATACTTAAAACAAGTTTAATAACTTTAATATTATTTCCTAAAGATGCATACTTATACAAGTCGGGTTCAAATGTTTGAAGAAATACCGTTCCAAATATCCCCAAGTACCCCGATATTTGAAGACCAATATTATAAAGTCCTAAAGTTCTTGTATCCTCTAATTCATTTAAAAATATTCTATCAATTCCCATAAAAAAAAAAGTAAGCAGGGCCGATATAACAAGAGGGCTACAAAATGTTAACACCTGTTTAGCAATAGTCCAGTTTATTTTAAAAGTGAACTTCTGAGTCAATAAAGAATAGGATCCAAATAAAATTGATACTATCATCAATGCAAATAAACGTCCTTCAGCTCCATATTTTAAAATAAAAACTAGAAAGACAGATAAGAAGCCCGCTAAAACAACATTCGTTAAACTTACAACTGTATACATTAATGCATTATCTTTCATTCTTAATTCTAACAGATACATATTATAAAACGAACCAAAATATATCGGAATAAAGCTTAATAAAGCATAAGGGGTAAATGGAATTGATAATATTTTACTCTCATGATAATAATAGTAACCAACTATAAAGAATAAAAAAATAAAAAAACCAAAAAGGAGATGGAGAGATAATAATGTGTTCAATAAATCTTTCCGTTGTTCTTTTTTTAGCAAAAAATAGCTTTTTGAATAAAAAGCTTGCAGAGAAAAGTTTATTATTGGAGCTAAAATCATTGAAATTGCTGAATAATAACCTATTGTAGCAAAATCACTATGGCTTAAACCTATAGATAAAAAAGGATTTATAAATAACCCTATGATAGCACTTATACCAGACGTAAATAGATATAAGGACAAATTTTTAAACTTATGATTGTATAAAATCGATTTTAACATTAAATAAATTGAAGAGTACTTTTTCAATATCAGGTTTATAGTGTACTATTACCTTTTAATTTCTTTCTTAAATCAGAGGATGAGTAAGCATGCTTTCTAGAATTATAATATATTTCGATTTTATTTTCTATACAATATTGTTTACCTGTAAACTCTTTATTTAAATAATCTTCACCTATAATTCTAATGTCAATCTTGAAGGATTGCAAAATTTCTAATACTTCTTCTTCTGAAGTATAAGGAACTATTTCGTCAACAAATCTACATCCTTTCAATTGAATATACCTTTCAATTAATGATTGAATGGGCTTATTTTTGGAAGGGCGGTCAACTGTTGGATCAGTTTGTAAACAAGCGATTAAATAATCACATTTTCTTTTACACTCTTCTAACATTTTAACATGCCCTGCATGTAATAAGTCAAATGAACTAAACGTAATTCCAATTTTCATTTTTTATAATTTTTTTCAAAGCGTTACACAAACTATTTTATTTATTTAAAATTTTCACTGAAAAAAATAGATCGATTTATTGTTAAAATAAATGTTTTCGGAGATTTGTAGTCTTTAAATTTAGATTTTCTAAAAAAACTTTGGCAATTTTCCACGTTCATCTATTGGTAATGCTTTAAAGTAATCATAGGTTTTCTTTAAACCTTCCGCACGCTCAACTTTTGGCTCCCATCCTAAGATGGTTTTTGCTTTTGTGATATCCGGTTGTCTTTGCTTTGGATCATCCACAGGTAATTCCTTGTATACAATCTTCACAGTCGACCCAGTTAACTTCAACACTTCCTCTGCAAAATCCTTTAAACTTATTTCATTCGGGTTGCCAATATTCACTGGCTGCGTGTAATCGCTTAATAATAATCTATAAATTCCTTCTACTAAATCATCTACATAACAGAAGCTTCTTGTTTGTGAACCATCGCCAAACACCGTCATATCCTCCCCTCTTAAAGCTTGACCAATAAATGCAGGAAGGGCTCTTCCGTCGTTCAGGCGCATTCTTGGACCATAAGTATTGAAGATGCGGATGATTCTTGTCTCTACATGGTGAAAAGTATGGTAAGCCATAGTAATGGATTCCATATATCTTTTTGCTTCATCATACACCCCTCTTGGACCCACTGGATTCACATTGCCCCAGTACTCCTCGGTTTGTGGATGCACTAGTGGATCTCCATATACTTCGCTCGTACTTGCTACCAGTATTCTTGCACCTTTTGCTTTCGCTAAGCCCAAGCAATTATGGGTACCCATCGCACCTACTTTTAAGGTTTGAATGGGAATCTTTAAATAATCAATCGGACTCGCTGGTGATGCAAAATGTAAAATATAATCCAAATCTCCTTTGATATCAATAAAAGTCGTTACATCATGATGGATGAATTCAAAATTAGGATTTGAATTTAAATGTTCAATGTTCTTTAAGTCGCCTGTGATCAAATTATCCATCGCGATCACATTATAGCCTTCCTTCATAAAACGATCACACAAATGCGAACCTAAAAAACCAGCAGCACCTGTTATTAATATTCTTTTTTGACTCATTTGATTTGTCATTAATTATTTGAGTCTTTAAATTGTATTCCCTTTGATTGATTCCGCTCTACCAATACTCTCATAGTGATAGCCTAATTCTCTCATCTTATATACATCAAATAAGTTTCTGCCATCAAAGATGATCTTATGTTTGATTTCTTTATCCATGCGCTCAAAATCAGGCGTTCTAAACTCACTCCACTCTGTGGCAATGATCAATGCTGCTGCACCAGTTAATGCTTGGTACTGGTTTTCGGCATACTTAATCTTGTCCCCAATCTGTGCTTTTACATTCGGCATCGCTTCTGGATCATACGCCGTAATCGTTGCACCTAATTCGGTTAAAGCGTCAATAATACTCAATGCTGGGGCTTCTCTGATATCATCTGTATTTGGCTTAAACGCTAAACCCCATAAAGCAATTTGTTTGCCTTGTAAGTTGCCATTGTAATAAGCCTTAATCTTTTCTACTAAATGTAATTTTTGATGCGCATTTACTTTTTCCACCGCTTTTAAAATCTCAAATGTATAGTTTACCTCGTCCGATGACATGATTAAGGCTTGTACATCCTTAGGAAAACAAGATCCACCATAACCTATCCCCGGGAATAAAAAACGTTTACCGATCCTGTCATCCGATCCAATCCCTCTTCGCACCATATCCACGTCCGCACCCATACGCTCACACAATTGTGCAACCTCATTCATGAAAGAAATTTTTGTTGCCAAGAAGCTGTTCGCTGCATACTTCGTTAACTCTGAACTACGCTCATCCATAAATATCACAGGGTTACCCTGTCTTACAAAAGGCGCATATAAATCACTCATTAATTTCTTTGCTCTGTCTGATCTTGTTCCTACCACCACTCTATCTGGCTTCATAAAATCATCCACTGCCACACCCTCTCGTAAAAACTCGGGATTGCTTACTACATCATATTCTCCACTATAGTTTTTTGCAATCGCTGCACTTACTTTATCCGCAGTACCCACGGGCACCGTACTTTTATTCACTATGACTTTATATCCTTTTAAAATTTTTCCTAAATGATCCGCTACGCCCAATACATATTTTAAATCCGCACTACCATCCGCACCTGGAGGTGTTGGTAAAGCTAAAAAGATAATCTCCGCATCTTCCACAGCTTCTTCTAGCTGAGTGGTGAATCTTAGACGCTCCTCTTTGATATTTCTTAAAAATATTTTTTCTAAACCTGGTTCGTAAATGGTAATTTGACCAGCACTTAGTTTTTCAACTTTAGCCTTATCAATATCCACACAGGTCACTTTGTTACCCGTCTCTGCAAAACAAGTGCCTGTTACCAAGCCTACATATCCTGTGCCTACTACTGCTATTTTCATCTGTAATTATTTAAGCACGATTAATTAAAAAATGATTGAACTCCTTCCACAATATAAGCCAATTGAGCCTCGTCCATTTCGGTGTGAATTGGCAAAGAACAAACGCTTGGCGTTAATTGATCTGTCACTTTTAAATCCCATTGATGTGGCTGCCCTGTTGCAAACATTTTTTGCAAATGCCCTGGCACAGGATAATAAATCATACATGGTATTTCTTTTGCTGCTAAATGCGCAATAAATTTTTCTCTATCCACCCCTTTCAATTGCATCGTGTATTGATGAAACACATGGGTAGAATAAGCAGCTATTGCAGGCGTTACAATTGCATCAATACCATTGAACGCTTTGCTGTAGTATGCAGCAACAGCCTGTCTTGCCTGATTATATTGATCAAGTTTAGCTAGTTTAATATTTAAAATTGCTGCCTGAATAGAATCTAATCTTGAATTACAACCTACAACATCATGATAATAACGTGCAGATTGACCGTGGTTAGCAATCATTGCCATTTTATCTGCTAAAGCTTTGTCATTGGTAAATAAAGCACCACCGTCTCCAAACGCACCCAAGTTTTTACTTGGATAAAAAGAAGTTGCACCAATATGTCCCATGGTGCCCGTTTTTTTAACCGTACCATCTGAAAAAGTAT
>JACCDH010727560.1_pt1 | contig 17333 bp, 20 predicted proteins | sample 7442481 | NCBI WGS metagenome assembly JACCDH01 (sample SAMN15323433, study PRJNA562643) | freshwater metagenome | isolation source: river surface water | place: USA:Blue River Watershed | collected 2017-08-15
AAGCACACAAACAATCAAAGCAAGCAGCATTAGACGAGTTCAAGAAGACGGTTTTGACTGCTGCCGAAGCTGGTAGTCACATCCGCGAGATCAGCAAGGGTGAGCGAATCGCATGGCTTCGCGACAACTGCCCATCAATCACGCAGGAAGAGATCGCAGCATATCTCAGCATTGAAGCAAGATTCCGCAAGCGCAACAACCAAGTGACGTGCCATGACTTCTTCGCACTCCTAGGCATGGCAGACGAGCCAACCCATACCGAGGACAAGCCAATTAAGAACGTGACACCTCAGTGGATCGCGTGGACTGGCAAGCTCACTGGACACTTCTCCGAGATGATCAAGCAGACCCCGCCGGACAGCTGGGACGAGACGCAGCGAATCGCGGTGGCAGAGCAACTCAAACCGATTGTGGAGATCTATGAGCGCATCACTAACGCTTGAGGCTCAACGCTTTGCGACGGATACCCCGTATGGGAACCCTACGCCGTGTCGCTCCCACGCGGTGGCGGACTCATCGCATTTTGTCAAAATGAGCCATTTATTGCAACAAAGTTACAACAACCATGAAGAATGAACCAAAAATTGAACAAATTCCTGTTGATGCCCTGATTCCCTACGCTCGGAACAGCAGGACGCATAGCGAGGCACAAGTTGCGCAGATAGCGGGAAGCATCCGAGAGTTCGGATTTACCAACCCCGTGCTGATCGACGCCGAGAACGGCATCATTGCGGGACACGGGCGAATCATGGCGGCGCAGAAGCTGGGACTCACTGAAGTTCCGTGTATTCGCCTAGATCACCTGACAGAGACGCAGCGCAAGGCTTACATCATCGCCGACAATAAGCTGGCACTCAATAGCGGATGGGATGATTCAATGCTCGCGCTGGAACTGGCAGAATTGCAAGACGATAATTTTGATTTATCACTGACTGGTTTTAACGAATCAGAGCTTGCCGACTTGCTCGCTGAAACAGTTGAAGGCGAAACCGATCCAGACGAGGCACCAGAACCACCAGTAAATCCAGTGACGGTTCAGGGTGATGTTTGGATATTGGGGAATCACAGGTTGATGTGCGGTGATTCAACTAGTGTCGATGCGGTGGAGAAGCTGATGGCTGGAGAGAAGGCGGACATGGTTTTCACTGATCCGCCGTATGGGGTGGATTACAAGGGTATCAAAAACGATGACAGGGAAGGTTTGGAGGAACTCTTACGGGGAGCGTTCGGCAACTACCTTGCTTCATCTAAATCTGGCGCGGCCTGTTATGTTTTCCACTCGGATAAATGCGCCGATATTTTCCACAAAGTTTTCCGCGAGTTCTTCCACTTCTCTTCAATGGTGATATGGGCAAAGAACTCTTTAACACTTTCTCGCACCGACTACCAAAGCCAGCACGAGCCATGCCTTTACGGATGGATGAAGAACGGCACTCATTCGTTCTTTGGAGACAGAAAGCAGGTGAGCGTTTGGAGGTTCGACAAGGAAAGGGTCGAAGGGCATACGACTCCGAAGCCCGTTGCTTTGGTTGAAAAAGCATTGGTCAACTCCAGCAAAGGAGGAGATGCAGTCCTCGACCTCTTTGGCGGCTCTGGCTCAACGCTGATCGCTTGCGAGAAAACAAACCGCCACGCACGCCTGATGGAACTTGATCCAAAATACTGCGATGTGATCATTAAGCGCTGGCAGGACTTCGCAGGCAAGAAGGCAATCCACGAAGCCAGCGGCAAGACATTTGACGAAATGAAAGAACAGCAAGAATCAGGATCGTCTACTGATTCGAAATAATAGCGCATGAAGATCGACTCAGCCACAGTTGATAAGATCAACCAAGCCAACCTTGCCAACATCTTAAAAAAGGTGAAGGCGGGAAAGGTTTTGACTGCGGCGGAACGAAAATTGATTGAAGGATCAACTGAACAATCAAGTGAGCTTGTCACCCAGAAGAAGATCATCGAGATTTTCAACATCACGCGCAAGTCAATCGCACAGTGGCGACGCGAAGGAAGGGAGGGAGTTCCAGCAAAAGAGCATGGAATGGAGAACCTCACGAAATGGCGTGAATTCTTCGCGTCAAATCCTGATGCCGGATTCTTTGATGGAAAGCCACGGCAAGATCGAGAATCCTTACTATGTGAAAAGCTCACAATCGAAATCGAGTGCAAAAAATTAGAGCTTAAAAAACTTGAGGAAAGCACGATTGATATGGTCGATGTTCAGAATGCTTTCTACAAACTTGGATCGGTCATAAGGGCTGGATTACTGCGGATGCAAGCCGATCTGCCTCCGGCATTGGAGGGGCAATCACCCAGCCGGATGGCAAAGATCATCGGAGAGGCGGCGGAGACTTTGCTCAACGAACTCAGCGAGCGAGAAGCGGAACTGTGGCAGGATGAAAGATAAAACCGAAATACTCTTTGATGCCTTCCGCTCCGCGTGCCGTCCACCGGTTAAGATGCCTCCGAGCGAATGGGCAACTGGCAGGGTGGCGCTTTATGAGGGATTGTCACCGACTTATCAGGCCGATTCCGCGCCATGGCTCCGAGAACCGCTTGATGCGTTCGCTGACATCGACGCAAAGGAAGTTTGCTTGCTCGCTCCAGTCGGAACTGGCAAAACCACGATGATCGAGGCGGCGCTTTCATTCGTCATCTCCGAAGACCCGGGAGGAACGATGATCGTGGGACAGACCGATGCCGACATCAAGGACTGGGCAGAAACACGGATGCAGCATACGCTGCGCAACACGAAAGAGACGGCAGGACTCTTACCAACTGGCAAGCACAGGCACAAGCTACGGAAAGACGCGATCATTTTCCCACATATGAGCATGTTCTTGACAGGGGCGAACATCTCAGGCTTGCAAGCAAAATCCATGCGCCGCGTTTTGTGCGACGAGGTCTGGACATGGGACAAGGGCATGATCCGAGAGGCTCAGGGGCGCTTGCATGATCGCTGGAACCGACAATTCTACCTTCTAAGCCAAGGCGGCTATGTCGGCGATGACTGGCATAAGAAGTGGGCGGCGACTTCGCAATATGAGTTCTCATTCTGCTGCCCATCGTGCCAGACATGGCAGGGCTGGCGCTGGGAGAACGTCATTTATGATGACACAATCGCGGATCGCGTAACGATGGCACAGACGGCACGAATCAAGTGCGCAAACTCCGATTGTGATTACCACATCGAGGACAAGCCACAGATCCGACGCGAACTGGCAACAGCAGGAAAATACATCCAGCAGACCGACGGAATGCCGGACTCTAAGGGATACCACTACTCCGCGCTGGCAAACTGGCGACTTCCGCTCTGGCGGCTTGTGATCGAACGCTGCGAAGCGATGGACGAAGTGAGCCGAGGCAATCTCGACTTGCTCCGACAATTCATCCAGAAACGCTTGGCTGAGTTCTGGAGTGATGAGCAAGAGGACAACCGCGTCACGCTTTCGGATTTCGGTTATCTCATGGCAGATCACGACCAAGGGCAACAGATCGATGACGAAGCGCATCGATTCATGACGATCGACCGCCAGGCAGACCATTTCTGGGTCGTGATCCGCGCATGGCGAGCCGACGGATCCTCGCGCTTACTCTGGTTCGGCAAGGTGGACACATGGGAGCGCGTTAAAGTGATCCAAGAGACTTACAAAGTCGAAAACCGCAAAACGCAAATTGACTGCGGTTATCAGACAAGCGAGGTTTACTCCCGATGCAATCAATACGGCTGGCTGGCGCTTCGGGGCGACGGCCGCGACAGCTACCCGCATCCAACCAAGCAAGGAAAACCGATTTACAAGGCATTCAGCCGATACCAAAACGTTACCAGCGCAAACGGCAAGAAAACCATGGTCTGCTACTGGTCAAACCTTCGGCACAAGGATATTCTCTTTCAGCTCCGAAACCAGAAAGGCGTTGCATGGGAAATTCCCGATGACGTGGGGCGTGAGTATCTGAGGCAGATCGATGCCGAGGTAAGGCGCGGCGAAGGGAAGACAGCGGTCTGGAAGAAGCGCCACAACGACAACCATGCTACCGACTGTGAAGCCATGCAGATCGTTCTCGCGTCGATGTTTGGCTTGATCGGCACGCGGCAAGAGGATGATGAGAGCGAGTAAGTTTTGACACGATACGCCATGCATGGATGTGTCGCCAAAACTTTTGATTCAAGCGTGGTATGACGCAAGTCTTGATGATCCTACGATTCTCACATCGCTAATTGAAGCGAGAAAAGCGGCATTGACTGGAATGCTTTCCAAAGGTGCGGGCAACACCCTGACCAACTCTCAAAAGAACGGCATCAGCTACACAGTTCTTGTGTCGCTTCCTGAAACGACGCGGCTTGTCGTTCTAAATCAGGCAATCGCTTGGATCAAGCGCGGAATCCGCCCGAACTCCCGCACGGTGGGAGACATGCTGACACCATCCTAAGAATTTATGATCGTTGACCAATACGGACAGCCATGGAAGGCAGCGCAAAGCGCGGTGAGATACTCGCCAGCACGACCTTATCAACCCGTGCAGATGAAGGACATCGGCGAACTGGTGCCGAGCTATGACCGTAAGGCATTGGTATCGTTCTCGCGTCGGCTTTATCTGAACGAAGGTGTTTTGCTTGGCGCCATCCAACAAAAAGCCATGTATGCCGTAGGGCGCTCATGGCAGGCTCAGAGCAAGTCCAAAGATCGCGAGTTTGCGATGCAGTCGGAAGAGTTACTCAACGATGAATGGTATCGCATCTGCGACGTGCGCGGTGGGCAGAATACGTTCCAAACGAATCTCTACGCCATGTCGTGCGCGGTCGACCGTGATGGCGAGGCATTCATCTTGCTGACAAAGACCGAGAACGACTATCCAAAAATCCAGCAAATCCCATCGCATCGAATTGCCACGCCAAAGGACATGCAGGATGGCAAGCTGACCACTGGCCAGTATCGCGGAAGAACTCTGACTGATGGTATCATCTATGCCAATGGCGCACCAGCGGCATACTGCTTCAACGACGAACAAGGCTACCTGATCCAATACATCAGCGCCGAGAACATGGTGCATATCTTCGATCCGTCTTGGCAGGAACAAGGGCGCGGATTACCGGCATTCACTCACGCGATCAACGACCTTCGCGATGCTCTGCAATCGCACGAATGGGAGCGATATGCACAGCTAATGCTGTCGTCAATCGTGATGACGGAGCATAACGAAACCGGACTCCCAGACATCGATGATAACGCGAACATCATTGGCGGGACAAGTTGCACGAACGAAAGCGGCATCATCTCCGAGACTTACCAAGGCGGCACGGTTCGCTACTTCTCCGCGAAGTCGGGCGGCAAGCTGGAAGTCGTAAAGAACGATCGACCTGGGGACATGTGGGAGAGCTTCCAGAATCGGATTTACCGCAAGGCGCTCGCTGGAGTCAACTGGCCATATTCGATGGTATGGCACGCTACCGGTCAAGGCACCGCAGAACGCGCAGACCTTGGACGCGCACAACGAGCCGTGGAAGACCGTCAAGACTTGCTCGAATACGCGGCAAATCGGATCATCAACTACGCGGTGGCAAAACTCATCAACCTTGGACGCTTGCAAGCTGCAAAGGACTGGTGGAAATGGAAATTTACTTATCCAAAAAAGCTCACGATCGACGATGGCCGCGTATCGAAAGAGCTAATCGAAATGTGGAAAGGTGGATTTTTGAATCCGCAAGACATTCTTGGCTACCTTGGCAAATCGCCGGATGAACATCTCGATGAGCGCCTTGCATACCTCACGCAGCAAAAGCTCAAACAGAAAGCGATCAACGAATCAGGACTTGGCATCTTCATCGAAGATCGCGAGATGGCAATGCTTACGCCAAACGAAACACCACAAACCGTCACAGTATGAAACCTACCGCAGAGATGGCAGAGGAAGCGCGGCGCGGACTAGCATGGCGGGCCGAATACAAGCGCGGCGGCACCGCAGTCGGTGTGGCCCGCGCTCGCGACATAAGCAATCGTTCCAATCTCTCGCCAGAGACGATTCGCCGCATGGTTTCCTACTTCGCACGGCACGAAGTCGACAAGCAAGCAGAGGGATTCCGACAAGGCGAGGAAGGCTACCCAAGCGCGGGACGAATCGCGTGGGCGCTCTGGGGCGGCGATGCTGGCCAGACATGGGCAAATCAACAATCAAAACAACTCGAAAACTCTATGATCGAAATCGAAAACAAGGCAGCGAAGGTAAAGCTGAATGACCACGTGGACAAATACAGCGTGGACAAGCTGATTGATGACATTGCCAAAGTCTACGGCATGAAGGCAGTGGAGAACTCCTACGCATTCGGTGAAATCGTGGCTTGTGCTGATAACGCCGTTGATACTCTTGAAGTGGAGATTCACTCAGGCGGCGGCAGCGTCTTCGAAGGTTATCGCATCTTCAACGAGATGAAGAAGCTACGTGAGCGCGGCGTTTACGTCACCGCACGCATCAACACACTCGCGGCATCGATGGGCAGCGTCATCGCGATGGCGGCCGATAAAGTGGAAATCGCCAGCAACGGCAAGATCATGATTCACGAGGCATCAGGCGGCGCTCAAGGCGATAGCGAAACACTTTTGCGATACGCTGAGTTGTTGGAAAACATCAGCGACGAAATCGCCGGTATCTATGCCGAGAAAACCAAGCGAGACAAGGACGACATCCGCAAGCTCATGAAAAAAGAGACTTGGATGACAGCAAGCCAAGCGATCGAGCTAGGATTCGCCGATGAAATTTTTGACACGAAAACAAATGCAATGAGCATTCTCGACAAATTCCGTCCCGATGCGGCTCTCACTGAAAAAGTGCAAGGGCTGGAAGCTAGTCTCGAATCCGCGCAAGCTGAGATCACCGAGATGACCGCGGCACTTACCGAGCGCACTGGCGACTTGGAAAACGCTATCGGTGAACTCGCTACCATCAAAGCACAACTCGATGAGATCACCGCCGAGCGCGAAACGCTGACTGCTTCGCTTGCTGAAGCTCAAAGCAAAGTCGCAGAACTTGAAGCCAGCATCGTGGAGGCCAATACTTCCGCCGAAGCTCGCGCTGCCGAGATCGTTGCACAAGCTGGCATCGCTCCGCTCGACGTTGCTTCCGACGAACAACCGGAAGAACTCAACACTGAACAACTTCGCGCCAAAATCGAAGCAATCGCTGACCCGAAAGCTCGCTTGGAAGCGCGTCTCAAGAACTGGGACAAACTCAACTCTCACTAACTAAAAAACAATGGCTAACACATTCGACTCCGCATTGGTGACGGACGTGCTTCGCGATACCGCGATCACCGTTCTTCAATCTCGCTTGGCTCCCTTGAACTCTTTCTCGAAAGACTTCACCGCTGAAGCCGTCAAACCTCGCGCCACGATCCAAGTTCCGATCGCGACCGCCGGTTCCACCACTCAAACCAACGCTACCGACTTTGAAAGCGGCAACAGCACGCTCGACAATGTCGCAGTGACGGTGAACCAATACAGCAACTCGTTCGCTCTCAGCAACGAAGAGCTGAACCAAGGCTTCCGCTTGGAAAACATCGCCAAGATCAACCTGCATCAGTTGGCAAACAAAATCATCGACATCGCTCTTACTCCAGTGACGACTACCAACTTCGGTGCAGCCGTCGTGGATAAAGACACCGCTGCTGATGTTGGCGTGGCTGACCTCAAAGCTCTGTGGGCCGCTCTGAAAGATGGCGACGTTCGCAACGTGATCTTGGATGGTTCGATCTACGCTCAATTCCTTCCCTCCAACCTTGAAGCCTTCCAATTGGCTTCTGGTGGCAAGAACGTGGGCATGTATGGCTTTGACTTCTTCAGCTACAACAACCGCTGGACTGGCGCTGGCACTAACATCCGCGGCTTTGCTTGCTCTCCGCAAGCTATCGCCGTTGCTTCCGGTGTTCCTGTGGCTTCTGCAGTTGCTTCCGACATGGTTTCTCAAGACACCGTGGTCATTCCTGACCTTGGCTTGTCGGTGCAGATGAACATGTGGGTAAGCCGTCAGAGCCGCAGCCTGTGGGCATCTTACGACGTGATGTTCGGCGCTGCTAAAGCAGACGGATCCGCTCTGAAGATCCTCACTCTGACTCCCTGATGTTTCTGGTGGTTTCTAGCATTGGTGTCACGACTGTGGCGGGTTACTCCGCCGCAGTCAAAACCGCTCAGGACGCAGCCGACGAAACGAACGAAAAAGCACGCATCTATCGGATGCCTTCCGCTGTTGAATTTGTCGCTTGTCCTCGCAAGAATCCTGTGCAAGAATCCGCAGCGCCGCAGCCGAAGAAAAAGGCAAAGCGCAAATGACTTTTTGGTAGTTCTGTCATGACTAAGCCTCGCACTGGAAACGGTGCGGGGCTTTTACTTTGACACCAGCGCCATTGCATGAGCTTAGTTGATGACTTCATGCTTTCGCACAATGACGAATGCGATACCACGATGGGAACCGCATCGATGGTCTGCAATGGGCAGACATTCCCTGTGGTGGACAACGTGACGAGCAAGCAAGTCGACGGCGAGTTCGGTGGACTAGAACCGCAAGTGCGCGGCATCGTGACCGCTCAACCCAGCGATGTGACCTCGCCACTGGCGATGCTCAACAAGCGCTGCACAGTCGGCGGCACTGCATACCGTGTTTCACAAGTGGAGATTGGCACGATTGCAATTCATTTCACGCTAGCAGACCCGAACGAGCGATGATCCAAGTTCGCATATCTCCTGCGCAACGCCGAAAGCTCGAAAGCGAGCTGAAGCAGTTCGCGGCGAAAGCGCAAGTTGCCGTTGGCGAAACCGTGGCGATCATTGGAACATCCGTCGCTAAAGAGCTAGCGCGAAAGGTTCAGCCATTCGGACTCACACAAAAGATGGGAACTGGTTTTGAGCTTTCCATACTAAAGCAAGTCAACAAGGCGGCACGATACGCGACATTTAAGGGGACTCAGGGCGACATTGCGCAAGTTCATACGCAATACAGAAACCAGCGCGGCGCGGTAATAGTCCGCCCGCCACGGCAGTTTCAACCTGAGCGCAAACCGTTTGACAGGCAAGAAGTCGACGATTACGTGAAGAAAAAGCAAGCGAACGCTGGCATTGCAAAAGCCGGATGGATCACGGCTGGGGAAAGCATCGATTCACCATTGCTCAAAACATCGAAAAACCGCGTTCGAAAAATCAAGGGAATTGCCAACTGGATTCGTCGGCATGTGGGCGGGAATAAAGGATCATCGCGATTCGTTCGCAAGAGCGGATTGAACAGCACGATTTATCTCACAAACAATGTGGGTTACGCTTACAGCCGGGCAAACTCAAATCCTCGCTACGTTCCTGGGGCTATTGCTGACGGTTACAAGCGCAGCATCACCATGGTGAAAAAACTTATCAAGAATCTCAAATGACTACGCAAGAAATCAAACAAGCAATCATCGATATTATCAGCGCGGAAATCACCGATATTCCGACCGTAGATGCCGAGCAGTTCTCCGAGGTGGAGTTGCCTTTTATTGGCGTCACGATGACCAGTGAGCGCATCTCTAACTCACTTCCGAAGGCGTATCGTGGAACGGTCGAAATCAAGCTTAGAGCGCATTCTGGCGATACTCTGACGGTCGATCAGATCAACGACATTACGAACGATCTCGAAACGCTGCTTGCTACTGGATTCGCAACACTAATCAACGCCGAGCTAGACGGAATCCTGATCGATTACTTCGCGCAGAACGGCGGAGTGCCTCAGTGGGAAAGCGACTCTCTGGAATGCTCATTCGACTGCGACATCGTCTTTCAAACAACGTGATTTTTTGACACCGCGCAAAGTGCATGGCTACTTTACTTGGTGCGACAAATGGCGTTTGGGGCATTCCTGCCCAGCAAACAGGATTCTTGCTTGAAGGCGTGACATGGTCTTACAAGTGCCAGACAAAGCACGTGATGAACATCACCGGCGACCGCACTGGCCGCAGCGACTTTGACGAAGATTGCGTCATTGCTCTCAACGGTAAAATCCCAGCCACTAGCGCATTTTCTGGAACCATCAGCACGGCATTGACTCTCGCGACCGTTCCAACCGATCACCTGATTGGCACAATGACTGCAGGTATGACGATCATCGATACCATCGAATCGACACAAGCCTCCGACGATTACCGCTCAATCTCGCTTTCCGCTACCTACGTTCCGACCATCGTAGCACCAGCCTAAAACATCCAAAATAGATGAATAAGCCATTCTCAGGCGTGCGGGGCGATAGTGCCTCGCACATCATGCAGGAAGTCACCGATCCAAAGTTGGCGGCGACTATCATTAGCATCGATGTTCCGTTGCATCCAACCGCGCCGATGCGCGTTATCGTGGGCGACGGTATCAAAAAGCATCGTATCATCTGGCAATTCTGCGGATCATCGCCAACTGGCAATACGGCAGACATCGTAACTAAGGCATGGTTCGATGATGCGTGGCTAGCAAAGAACGCGGATCATACGCTAGCGCGAATCAAGCGAGCATTCCAGACGATGTTCCTGATGGCAGAGCAAGCGAAGACCGGAGAACCGCACTTCGCGAAATGCACGCGGCTCGACACGATCCGCACAGCAAGCACACCTGCGGCTGCTACGCTTGTCGCGCTAGGCCATCAGTGCATGGGCTTCAACGTGTTCTCTGGCTCGATGTGGTGGCACTTTGATCGTGCGGCATCGGTCGACCTCGACTTGTGGATGGATCGCGAGATTCACGAAAAACTTCCCACCGCTGATTTGAGTTACATCAAGGCGGCGCTCTTGAACTGGCGGCAACTCTTGAACGAAATCAAAACGCCAACGCACACCGCAGTTAAGCACAAAGGACGCACGGCATACATCGGCAAAGACGACGACCAGAAAACAATTCTCACACTCGAAAAACTACTCTACCGAAAATGAACACACCACCACTTATTCAAGGCAAGCAACTCCGACCGCTGAATCACTTCATCTGGGCGAGGCTCTGTGAATTTTTGCCCGATGAAAAACGACGCGGGAAATCGCACAGCACAGTTTTGATTTACGGTTACGCGGCGCTCGCAATGAGTGACGACATCAAGAAGCCAATGCGCTCCGACGATGACTTCTTTGACGCGATGACTGATTGCTGCGCATCGCTCACCGAGGAAGAGGAAAACGAGATTGGACTGTATGTCCAAGGAACAATCAACCGATGGGAGGCGGCGCAAGTCGTGACTGGTAATGAGGGAAAGCCGAAGACCGAGGAGATCCACCAACCGACCGAGGATTCCTGATTGATTTGTTCGCTTCGGAGTATGGATGGACACGGCAACAGATCGATGCGCTACCAATCGACGAAGAAGCGGAGTTGCTTCACGCGATCTTGTATCGCAAAGGCGCTAAGACTTACCGCAAAGAGATTCAGACCGAAAGCTACACCGTATCATTGGCAGAACTCAGGCAGCAACGTGAAATTGACACCAGCGACTTAACAGAAGGAATATCATGGCATTTACCGTAGACATTCGCGGCAACGCATCGCATCTGGAGAAGACTCTAAAGAGCGTCAAAGGCAATCTCACAGACCTTGGTGGCGCTGGCGTTAAAGCTGCAACTGCGGGGCTTGCAGCGATGGGAGCGGCGGGAGCGGCGGCCATTGGGGCGTTTGTTGTAACTAGCTCGCAAGCAGCGGCATCGATTGAGGATTTGGCGATTCAATTTGAAGTCCTCACTGGAAGCGCTAAAGCATCAAAGGATTTGCTTAAAGCATTCCGTGAGGAAGAGAAAAAATCATCACTCAGCACCGAGGATTACGCTAATGCTGCAAAAACTCTTTTGGCATTCGGAGGATCCCTAGATGATACGCTGCCAAGCTTAAAAATGCTTGCAGATGTTTCCATGGGCAACTCTGAAAGATTTGGTAATCTCGCAACTGCATTTGCTCAAACAACCGCAGCTGGCAGATTGATGGGGCAAGAGGTTTTGCAATTCGTCAACGCTGGATTCAACCCACTAGAGCAAATTGCACGCGACACTGGCAAATCCATGGCTGACCTCAAAAAGGAGATGGAAGACGGAAAGATTTCCGTGCAGATGGTCAAGCAAGCGTTCATCAACGCGACAAGCGAAGGTGGAAGATTCTACGGGGCAATAGACAAAGGCAGTGCCACGACAAGCGCCAAGCTCAACCAGACGAAGGCAGCGGTCACGCAGTTGCAAGTTGCGTTCGGAACTGGATTCAACGAGGGATTAAAAGACGCGCTCACGGCAGCAAACAACTTTCTTCCGCAACTTGAAGGAAGATTTAAGGAAGCAGGGCAAATAGTTGGAGTAGCAATAACAAAGTCAGTTGAAGGAAATTCACAGCAACTAGCATTGATCGGAAGCTACATTGGTGAGGTTATAATGTCTGGAATGTCGTCGGCAATACTTATTGGATTTGACCAGACTGTAAACATATTGAAAAACATCAAAGGAGTCGTCGGTAATGATTTGAGATTTATCAAATCACAAATAACTGGTGGCGAATTTAAGATGACACCATACTCAGAAGGGCCATCAATAGCTCCACGAATACAGTCAGCGCTAAATCAGGTATCTCAAAGTCAAACACTGAGCGAGATCAGGAAAAACAGTGCTAGAGCGCAGGATATTATTGATATTGATAAATTTTTGAAATCAACTAAAGAAGGAACAAAGCAAGGAGTGAAGGATGGCATGAAGGAAGTCTGGTATTCACTTGAAACAGGAGCAAAATTCCAAAACTAATATCATGGCAGCAACAATTTACGGATTCGGGACTGATGAAATGAAGCCACAGCCGGGACTTTCAATCTCGCGCAGTGACACAGGCGGATGGAGTGCAACGCATGAAATTGCAATCAAGGCATCAGATTTGGCTGATGTTTTGCCTAACTTTGCTCGTGGAACACTGCTTTCAACTGTTGATCCAGACGTTCCACCTCCATTTGATGATTTCTTAAAGATCGACACAATTCAGATTTTGCGCACAGAAGGAGATCTGATAATGTTCAACGTCACTGCAACAGGTGGAAATGCACAATTTGAAAATGATGAATTACAACCTGACGCGCTGCCGACATACACGCTAACAGGGCAACTTCGTGACGTTAGTTTTTCTGAGCATCCAAAATGGAAAGCATTGAACGATGATGACAAAAAGCTGCTTGGATTGTTATTGGCAGAGTTTTACCTATTTGATATTGGGAACGGTGTAATTATTCGCGCCAATGAAGACAATAGCGACTTCGTGGAAGCAAACGAGCAATTAACAAGCTCTGATGCTGTTGATTTCGCAATCAGGATTCAGCAAGGTCAGACTACATATCAGCAATCATCTTACACTTGGAGTGAGTCAACAGAGGGAACAGATCAACTTACTCCTGACCAAATTGACAATCTTGGCAAGATCGCAACTCCAAGAGGAACTCCACCAGAGCCGACTGGAACATTTGACTGGATGTTGACAAGCGTTTCTCAGTCGCAGTCTGGCGAACTCTACCGCACGAATCTCGAATGGACGCTATCTGAGGAAGGTGGTTGGGATACATTTCTTTACGGACCATGAAAATTCGCAACGGCAATACTCCGATTCAACTTCCCGAATTGATTCGCGCAGGCGATCCAATCACAGCGAAATGGGCTAACTCAATCAGGACTTCTCTGCAAAGACTAAGGGACAGAACTCCAGTTGTTTCTGGGTTTGTTAACAAGAGTTTTACTAAGCCATTTCAGGTATCACTTGGAAAAAATGAAATTAGCGGAGACTACTTTGTAACAGTGGCGCAAGGATTCGTGGTTGAGCGAGCATTGTCAGCAAACGGAGCGGATAATGCATTGCTCCTGCATGAATGTGATAACAGGCTAGATGCAAATGGCGATCCAACAAAATTTACCATTGCTGCTGGTGAAGCGATATTTGTAAAGGTTCTCGAAAACGACCTTGGCAGAGTTAGGGGCGGTATCTTCCTGAATCTTGAAGTTGCTGCGGCAGCGCAAGCATCAACCAACTTCGAACCACCTTCCACTGATGGTGAGTTTTATTACAAGCTGGCAGAATTACAAACTGACGGAACAAGCGTGAAGCTAGTGCCGTTCATCACTGGATCACACATCTTCCATAGCACAGGACTGACGGCGGATCTGCGAATTATGACGTGCGATCTTGGCCCACTATCACCAGCGGTTCAAATGGCACGCATGTCATTCCTGAGCGGCAAGCTCCATAGCGTCAACGAAACCGAAGCCGCGCGACCGCTAGCAAGCACTCTTGTTGAAATCAACTTGCCAGACTGCTCTAGTCTGCCAGAATCAATGCCATGACAAAGGCAATCGTGATTTGCTGTGATGACGCGGATTCAATACTGCTTCCGCGACTAGAGGAGAATCTGCAATCAGTTTACGCAGACGCGGAATTATTCGTGGCGCCATGCGCGAAGAATCCGCCATCAACTCTGATGCAATGCACGACTCCCCTGCGATGGGGAACTGATTTCATCTCTCGCGACATCTTGCAAGCGATGTATCTCACACAAGCTGACTACGTCGCGAAGATTGATGCTGATACATGGCATGTTGCGCCGTATCTATTCAGCAAGCCGCACGCACTGAGCGGCATCCAATGGGCGCAGAATCCTCACAACGTGCTTGGCATCGGCTACACTCTGAGCCGAAATGCCATCATTGAACTGATGACAAGCGAACCGTGCAAGCAATGCAACATGATCAAAGAGGATCAAGTGATTTCGTGGAACGCTCGTAAGGCATTTCCGAACGATGTTTACATGCATCCAATCGGAACGGCTCGCAAGGCATCGACCTATGACAAGCAATCTGATTGTTGCGTTGTCCATCTTGGATGCGATCCGGACCGATCTACGCGCTGGGATTATCAGTGCATCTTATTTGACACCACCGCATTGTAAATGCAGCCGATCAATTTTTACATTGAACGCGATACGGACTTTTCCCGCGCGATGACTTTTTACAGTGACTGCTCGAAAACGCAGCCACTCGACATGACAGGCTGGTCATTCGTGGCACAGATCCGCGCAACTGTGGAAGGCGCTCAAGTCATCGGTGAATTTGACATTGATACGACCGATGCGGCAGATGGGAAGATCATCCTAAGTATCGACGCTGCTGATACGCTCGACATCGCTGCTGGAACGTATTTCTGGGATCTACGGATGCAAGATGACGAAGGGCAAAGCATCGCACGCAGACCAGCAGGGCAAGCAATTTTTGAAGGCACAACATCACGAGCATGAGTGACATCCATATTTATCTTGAACGCGAGCAGTCAGTGAAGGTCATCACACTGGAGCCAACCGGTGCGCGTGGCCCAGTCGGCCCACAAGGCTCACAAGGGCCAGCCGGTCCAAACAGCGTGACCAGCGCGACGACTAGCGATGGGACTTGTGATCTGGTATTGGACACTCTGCAAGTTGGCGATGACCTAACCACTAGCGGCTTGCACTCTGCCGCTATTGGCTTGGAATGCGTGGCATCTGGTGAATTTTCCGTAGCGACTGGCAATCAGACGACAGCAAGCGCGGAGTATTCCTTTGCAACTGGAACAAACACAGTTGCAAGCGGAATCGCCTCTTTCGCTAGTGGTGATTCGACCACTGCATCGGAAGGTGCGTCATTTGCGATTGGATTCTCTACCACAGCAAGCGGCCCTTATTCATTTGCTGGAGGCAGTAATTCGCTAGCAAGCGCGGAGGTATCTTATGCTTACGGTGTTCGCGCAAAAGCAATTCATATCGGTGCATCGGTCGAATCTGACTCGCAAGACGCAGACGTTGAAAGTCTGACCACCGACGAGAAAACTTTCCGCTTCGCCAATGGCTACCGATTCTTGGGCGGATCAGCGTATTTCGAGGGAACTGTGCTTGCCAACCACATCCACGGCAATCTGGCAGGATCAGTCTACGCGCACGTCCGCGCAGGTGAGGCACTTCTCAAAGGCGATCCAGTCTACATCTCAGGCAGTCACGGAACGGCACCGAACCTGATCCCAATCGTAAGCAAAGCCGACGCGAGCAACGCCGCAAAGATGCCAGCAATCGGCATCATGGACGCTGACCTAGCGAATAACGCAAATGGTCACATGGTCATCACCGGCACGATTGCAGACCTCAACACGGCGGCTTATGCTGTGAATGACACGCTTTATGTCGCATCAGGCGGCGGCTTGACTGCGACGCCCCCAGCGGCGAACAGTCAGCCAGTGGCTCGCGTGGAGCGCTCGAACAACAACAACGGCGCTTTGATCGTGAAGGTCAATGGATTGGCATCCAGCGGCGGGAATGGCGCGAGCGATGCGAACAAGCTAGTCAGATTCAGCAGCACAGGCACGATACCAGTGGCTAGCATCGGAGGGCTTGGCACAGGCGTTGCAACATTCCTTGCCACGCCGACAAGCGCGAACCTCGCGGCAGCGGTCACAGATGAGACTGGCAGCGGATCGCTAGTCTTCGCCACATCCCCGACGATTACCACGCCAACGCTTTCTAGGGGATCGACTGGTCTTGTATTCACCGCGCAGGATAACAACAACGCATCTTGCAACTTGACCACCGACGCATCGGGAAGATGCTTCTTTACGGTCAACGGCAAGACGAACGGAACAGGCAACAGCGGCGCTTACGTTCAGCTAAACGGATTCGAGGAAGCGTGGACTACGCTTAACGTCACATCCAACACATCAGGGCAACGCGTGATGCGATTCGGGACGCTATCCAACCGCTTTTCGATCCAGCGCCTAAACGACGCGATCAGCAGTATCACGGCAACACCGTTCAGCTTTGCGAACAACGCCCCGACGAATTCCTTTTACATGGATTCGAGCGGCAACATCGGACTAGGCACTTCATCGCCTACCGCTTTCGTGGACATTAACAGCAACACGCTCCGAGTTCGCACGGCGAGAACGCCAGCAAGCGCAACCGCAACTGGCAACGCTGGGGATATTTGCTGGGATGCGAATTACATCTACGTTTGCACCGCAACGAATACATGGAAGCGCACCGCAATCTCAACTTGGTAACTTTATGATCGAGCCAATCACGCCACAACAGTTCAATAACAATCTGACGCTTATCGCGCTGGATGCCGTTCGCCATCTCGCCATCACATTAAACGAGTGCTACAAAAAATTCTGGAGCAGAGAGAGCGCCGAAATCCTCGCGTCATTGAACGCAAATACAGCGCTTGCTCTTGATCGATTCCACGCCAACACAGCACTTGGATCGGAGCTCAACGCGCAACTAGAAGCCTCAGGCGAATCACTCAGAGTAACAATCGTAATGCCCGAAGGCTA
>JACCDH011308169.1_pt1 | contig 17330 bp, 11 predicted proteins | sample 7442481 | NCBI WGS metagenome assembly JACCDH01 (sample SAMN15323433, study PRJNA562643) | freshwater metagenome | isolation source: river surface water | place: USA:Blue River Watershed | collected 2017-08-15
GTCGTTTAAGCTGGTATTCTTTTTTAAAGGCATAACGTAGAAATTAACCTTTAATACACTAAATATCAGCTTTATATAAAAATTTAAAAGAACTTAATTTATGTTTATTATGCCAATTTTTTAAAATTGTCGTGTACTAAAAAACATCAATATTTATTAACTTAAAAAAAAAACAAAAATTCAAGCTCAAATATAAAAACACGTAACAAAATTACATAATTATTTATACTATTAATACGTATTGGAAGTAATTATTTAAGAAAAAAACGTTACAAATTTTGTAAATATTTAGTTTTTCAAATACAATAAACCAATAATGTTTATTTTTATTAAATATAATAAATAATTATTTTTAAAATTTTAGCATTTAATAAGTACTTTTGATGTATCTTTAAATACATAAATTTGAGCTAGATGACAACTAAAATATCTAATAATTTTTGCATAAAAGTAGTCAACATAATTTTTATCCTTTTCGGTTTATTTTCTCGAAGAGTTGCTTCGCTTTTTTTACCACAGATTGCTTCTCCCCTATTTGCTATCGAGCGGGTCACATATTTAGAAAGATTTTCAAAAATCAGGGAATCCACATCTATTTTTTTTCATACCTCCCTGTTCTTCCACGAAATAGTTTATTTAAGAACCCCAACTATTATACATCCTTGAGTTTTGTAAAAAATCACTGTTGACAATAAATATAAGGAAATAATTAAATTAATTCGATAATTATTGTATTAATTGTAAATTAATATATTATTAATAGTTTTCCACTAAATTCACAAATAATAATTCCCAAAAGTTTTAATTTCAAAAAATATCAAAAATTGAAAAATATACATTTAAAATTCTTTTTGCTTTTTCATATATGTAAAATCTGATTTTTTAGCGGTCATATATGTTATCGCTTTTATTTATTGGTGTTTGCTTGCGCAAACTTCTAGTTAATGGCGATTTCATATAGAATCTACAAAACCAATACAGGCGCTAAAAAGTTAAATCACTAATGTTTGGTGAATCACAAAAATCAGCCTATGAATATCCAAAATCTGCTTTATATTGATATTATTATTCGTTAGAATTAACAAAAATAAAGAATCCTAATCTAAACAAATGAAAACTACAACTAAAATAATTGGAATGGTATTAATTTGCTTTGCAAACCTAATACATGCTGTTACACCGGATGCCTCAATAACGTTTTCAAATCCCATAGTTTCGAATAAACTGACACACTTCACAGTGACCGATCCAAATAACGAACCGTATACTATTCAAACCACAAAAGGAGGCCTAGATTGTCGACAAATTCCAAGTAGTAAATATGGTTATTTTCGGGCAGATGATGCCACCTTTCCTTCAACTGAAAATAATCTAATTTTTACTATTACTTTTTTCGATGAAGGGACAGGAGTTTTCAACTTACAATACAATTCGATTGGTACTGATCTTAGTAGTAAATATTTCTCAAGTCCCATAACTAGAACAGGGACAAATGTATGGATAACCGTAACAGTAGCTGTAACGAATGCTTCTTTCAATAATGCACAAAACAATGCAAGTGATTTTAGAATTAATGGCACTGGAGGAGTATATATTAGAGAGGTAACTATTGCCAAGGGAACATTAGATCCAAAAAACGAACCTGTGCCTATTGTGAGTGCCAGTACCTATTCTGAATTTACTGGCAAGTCAGTAGCTGGCTATCAAGCTTGGTTTAAAACAGGAACTACGACCTCGGGATGGGTACATTGGAGTGGTAATACACCACCAGCCCAATACAAAACCAATTTCGAAATTTATCCTGATGTTTCAGAATACCTTGATGACGATTTAACGCTCACTTCCTTAGCCAATTTGGGAAATAACCAACCTTCAAAATTATTTAACTCACCAAACAAAGGGGTGATAGACACCCATTTTAAATGGATGAAAGAGTATGGAATTGATGGTGTAGCTGTACAGCGTTTTATTAATAATATTGGTAATTCAATTATAAAGTCCCCTGCTAGTGTTGCCAATAAAATTAAAGAAAGTGCTGAGGCGAATAAACGTATTTTTTATATCTGCTACGATATTTCTGGCGGAAATGCGGATACTTGGGATGATAAGATTATATTTGATTGGGTATATAATGTAGAGCAAAATGATTTAACCAAGTCTGATGCCTATGCCAAAGTGGGTAACAAACCTTTAGTACAACTATGGGGACCTGGATTTGCAGGCGGAAATCATCCTGGTAACGCTGCCGAAACTATTGCTTTGATTCAATTTTTAAAATCAAGAGGGTGTTACGTAATTGGGGGTACACCTACAAGATGGCGAACTGGAACCAGAGACTCTAAAGGTACAGCACAAACCTCAACTATTTCAGGTGATAAAGAAAATTACCTACCTGTGTACGAAAGCTATGATATGATTTCACCTTGGATGCCGGGAAGAATCAGAACCAACGCAGATTCAGATAACATACTTAATAGCGAAATGGTTCCAGATAAGAACTTTTGCGATTCTAAAAACATAGGGTATATGCCAGTTTTATTTCCCGGGTTTGCTTGGTCACAATGGAATGATGGGGTTGTAAACCATACACCTCGAAATGCGGGTAGTTTTATGTGGAGACAAGCAACAAATATCAAAAGTTTAGGTGTAACTTCTATGTATTTTGCAATGTTTGACGAATATGACGAAGGAACAGCTATCATGAAAAATGCTACCGATTGGAGTACAATACCAACAGACCAATATTTCCTTACTTCTAGCGCTGATGGAATTTGGCTATCGTCTGATTTTCAACTTCGAGTGGCGGGTGCTTCTATCGAAGTATTAAAAGGAACAAGAGCAGTAACTACAGAAGTTCCAGTTCCACATTCTTTGGGGCCAGTCTATTTTCGAAATAGTTTTGAAAAACGAACAACTCCTTATAATTATACTGGTGGGGTAGCTCAAGCAACCGGAACTTTTAATCTAGACCCTTGCTTTTATAAACCTGTATTATTAGAAAATACCAATACAATCAGTCCGACAACAGCAATACAACAAACCAATGTAAAAAGCGGTTTGTATTCTGTAAAAGTATTGGGTTCAGTTAGTGCAAGTACTAACGCAGTGTATCGCTATAAGACTTCGGAAGTTCAAATTCTTATAACTAAAGATATGAAACTCTCTTTTTGGAAAAAAACAGAAAATGAATTAGGGAAGTATGTTTTTGTTGATATAATTACGGCAAGCGGTAAAAATGTCAGTACACAAGGTTACAAAGATCAAAACGGAAATAGTATGAGTGCTTCAACTCCACATGGAACCGTTGGTGCTGGTTGGGAAAAATTTACTTGTGACCTAGGTAATGGTCCTCTTTTAGGAGAAACAATTACAGGAGTCATTCTGCATTACGAAACTATAGGAACTGGATCTTTTGAAGCTTATTTTGATGATTTTTTAATTGAAGAACCTCAGTCATTAGATATCAATACTTCTGCGGAATATATTGTTTCTAAAATCGCTGTTTATCCTAATCCTTCTAATGGTCAATTTAATTTTGAAAATTTATCGAACAAGGAAGTTGAAATTTCCGTTTATTCACTTAATGGCATTTTAATTCAAAATTTAAAAAGCGAAGCAACAAATGTATATATAGATTTGTCTAACAATCCTAATGGAATATACCTTTTAAATATAAAAGATGGTAATAACAATTATATGCAAAAACTGGTAAAAAATTAATTCTAATAAATTCTTCTATAACCTCTTCAAATGAAGCCTAAAAACCAAATAAATACCTTTTAATCCTTGTTATACTTTTCCTTATTGGATTGTCCTTTTTTTTACAAAAAAATAAAAGAACCAAACTTATTAATATAAAGAAACAATTTCAGAATGTAGTGAATTGGATAAAGATTCCCTATTTACATTGAATTTACCTATGAATGAAAACAGTTATTCTAATGAAGAAAAATCAAATTAAGCTATATAGAATAATAGGATTACCTCCCTAATTACCTCAAATGATATTGATGAAAGCATTATAATAATTTGCACACTATTTGCACCACTCGAATACATTTTACAGTATTAAAAAGGGAAAAACTAATTCAAATAAAGAATTTAGGAACTTGCAGAAAAAGAAAAATCCTTTATAAATACCTAAAAATCAGATATATACAAAGGAATTTTTCTGTGAACGCAGAAGGATTCGAACCTTCGACCGCCTGCTTAGAAGGCAGGTGCTCTATCCAGCTGAGCTATGCGTCCATTGATAATTTGTTTACACTCTAAAAGAACAAACTAAATAATCAGTCGGGGTGGCAGGATTCGAACCTGCGGCCTCCTGCTCCCAAAGCAGGCGCGATAACCGAGCTACGCTACACCCCGAATATTTTATTTAAAAATATTTGTTTTAATTTCAATATGATAAGTACCTAATTCGGTCTCGCCACCTTGGGTGAGGCAATAACCAAGTAGAGTTCATTCCGAAATATCAGAACTACACCCCATACTGCAAAAAAAGCGGAGAGTAAGGGATTCGAACCCTTGGTACAGTTTCCCATACGCATGTTTAGCAAACATGTCCTTTCGGCCACTCAGGCAACTCTCCAATATAAAAACTTATATTCCTTTTAAGCGGTTGCAAATGTAACTTTCTATTCTATATTTCACAAATAATTAACCCCTTTTTTTAAATGTTTTTTTTAAAATCATTAACAATCAAATGCATAGCCAAATTATAAATCACTTATTCGGATACATTTTAGGAATGATAGTAAAAAGAACTTAAAATTGGAGTTTATTAAATATTTAAAAAAGGAATGTGTAATATTATCAAAATTGTAATTTGGTATTTACTCAAAATGATTAAATTCGCAACTTAAACCTAAGAATTCAACTTCCATGAGCCATAAAGTCGTTATTGTTTCTGCTGTTAGAACTCCAATAGGCAGTTTTTTAGGAGGATTATCTACCGTTTCTGCACCAAAATTAGGAGCTATAACTATAAAAGGAGCTTTAGACAAAATACAATTGGATCCAAATTTGGTTGACGAAGTTTTAATGGGGCAAGTTATTCAAGCTGGGTCAGGCCAAGCTCCTGCCAGACAAGCCGCGATATATGCAGGCTTACCTAATTCTGTTACTTGTACTACTGTTAATAAAGTTTGTGCATCTGGAATGAAATCGGTGATGCTAGGTGTTCAAGCCATCCAATGTGGCGACGCTGAAATTGTTGTCGCTGGCGGTATGGAGAATATGAGTTTGATTCCTCATTATGTACATTTGAGAAACGGATATAAATTCGGACCAGCCACAATGGTTGACGGTATGCAGAAAGATGGACTTACAGATGCCTACGACAACAACGCCATGGGCGTTTGTGCAGACTTATGTGCCACAGAATACAAAATAACTCGTGAAGATCAAGATGCATTTGCAATTCAATCCTATAAGCGTTCTGCGAATACTTGGGAAGCTGGAAAATTTGACAATGAAATTGTTCCTGTAGAAGTTCCGCAAAGAAAAGGAGATCCAATACTCATTTCAAAAGACGAAGAATTTACTAATATAAAATTAGATAGAATTTCATCCTTGAATGCTGTTTTTACCAAAGACGGAACTGTCACTGCTGCCACTGCTTCTACTATAAATGACGGAGCCGCCGCAATGGTATTGATGGGTGAAGAAAAAGCACTTGCTCTAGGAATAAAACCGTTGGCTTACATAAAAAGTTATGCTGATGCCGCCCAAGAACCAAAATGGTTTACCACAACTCCAGCAATTGCAATTAACAAAGCCTTGAAAAAAGCAGAATTGTCTATTAAGGATGTTGACTTTTTTGAGTTAAATGAAGCATTTGCAGTTGTTGGTTTAGCTAATTCAAAAATTCTTGGAATACAGGATACAAAAGTGAATGTAAACGGTGGAGCAGTATCTTTGGGTCATCCGTTGGGATGTTCTGGAGCACGAATTATAGTAACCTTATTGAATGTTTTAGAACAAAATAACGGTAAATTTGGAGCAGCTGCCATTTGTAATGGAGGCGGAGGAGCTTCGGCAATCATTATCGAAAAAATTTAAAACTATCATTCAAAATTTAAATAAGCCTAAATGTTCGGAATTTGTAATCTCGCTATCATACCACTTCGAATTGATCCTAGCGACAAAAGCGAAATCGTTTCTCAAGTTTTGTTTGGTGAACATTTTGAAATTTTAGAACAATTGAAACAATGGTCCAAAATAAAATTACAATTCGATAATTATGAAGGTTGGGTTGATACCAAACAATATCAAATTATTTCTGAGCCTGAATTCAATCAATTAAATGAGGATGCTATTGTTTTGAATGCTGATTTAATAGAATATATAACCGGACCAAATAATTTACTGCTTCCAATTCCTTTGGGTGCTTCTCTCTCCTTTTTGAATCATTCTGATATTAATACATCAAACTTTGATTTTGAGGGGACAAAAATTAGTGGCATAAAATCAAAAAATGACATATTAAATACGGCATATATGTATTTGAATGCTCCTTATCTTTGGGGAGGAAAAACAGCTTTTGGTATTGATTGTTCAGGGTTTACACAAATGGTTTATAAACTGAATGGCTATAAATTATTGCGTGATGCATCACAACAAGCCTTACAGGGTGAAGCCTTGAGTTTTATTGAAGAAAGCGAGCCAGGAGATTTAGCTTTTTTCGATAACGAGGAGGGAAACATCATCCATGTTGGTATCATTATGGAAGATAATTATATTATTCACGCTAGCGGAAAAGTAAGAATCGACCGATTAGATCATCTTGGCATTTACAATGCTGAAGCCAATAGACATACCCATAAACTGAGGGTTATTAAAAAAATCATTTAAAAAAACCGTCTTGAACTAAATATCGAGACGGTTATTTTTTTTATAAAATCTAACTATTTACTTTCCATTTCTTTAATTTTAACTTTCAAAAGCTTTGCCTTTTCCGTCATTTCTAATGCGTGATAAACATTTAAAAGTGTTTTAGCTACATCTATATTATTTGGTTCCAACTCTACTGCTTTTTCAAGAAATGGAATCGTACTTTTGAATAAATCTTCTCTTTGAGTTTTTAGTACTTCGTATCGCTTCATATCTTTACTAGAAGTTCCCAATTTATTCATTTCGTCAATAATTACTTTTTCATCTTCCAACTTTAATGCAGCTAAATTGATGTAAGCATTAACATATTTGGGATCAATTTCTATTACTTTTCTGTAATATTTCTCGGCATCAGCTGGATCTTTTGCTTGTGCACTTAAGACCCCTAAATTAAATACTAAGTCCGCATCTTTTGGATTTTTTTCTAAAGCCTCTCCAACTAATTTTTTATAGGTTTCATAATCTTTTGTTTCTAAATACAAATTAGCTTCCGTCACTATTAATGTATTGTCTTGTGGATTGGCTTTTCTTGCGTCAGAAATTGCTTTTTTAGCCTCTTCTATTTTTCCATCTTGAATTAATATCAAAGCTATGTTTTTGTATATTTCACCTCTTTTTGAAGGAATTACTTCTTTTCTTGGTTTTTCGTGAGTACCCAATTTTAAAGCCAATTCTCTTTCTTTTGCCGTAATAAACATGTCTTCTTGACTAGTTAATTTATTCATTGCTAAAAAACTAGTTCCTTTTCCTGAATAATTTAAATTCTTTAATTCAGAATACAATTTAAGTGCAGTTGCATAATCCTTCCCATTTACATAAGCAGATGCTGCATAATATAAATTGATAGTGTCTTTTTTATCCAACAAATAAGCATCATATAACTTTTGGGCTCCTTCAAGATCTTTTTCTGCTTTTGTATCTGCTATTGCACTATTCAATAATTTACTTTTTATTTGTAAAATTGAAGCTGTTGCTTGAGCAGTATATTTATCTTTTCCAGAGGATTTCTCAACAGCCAATAAATCTTGATATGATTTTGCAGCTGATGTTAAATTTTTAACTTCATCTACTTTTTTATTAGCTAACTCTAAATGAGCATTTCCTTTTACAAAAAAATAATGCGCTTTTTCCGTATCTGGTGCCGATATTGATGCTGATGCTGCACCATTTAAGAAAGTCACAGCCTCTTGTGGAATGCCACTTTTTAAGGCTTTTTCGGCGGCTTTAATTTGATCTTTTTGAGCAAAAGCAGTTACTGAAATCAATAATGCTGACGCTAGGACTACAAATTTACTTTTCATAATTTTTTGTTTTTAATTTTTATCCGAAATTACTAAGAATAACATTCATTATTTATGACAAAAATCATAAATAATAAATGTATCCATTTTGTTTATTTTTTAATTATCATCTTCATCTCCATCGTCATTATCATCTTCGTCTTCATCGATAACTTCCTCATCATCGTCATCATCCTCATCTACTATAGCTTCATCTTCAAGAACTTCAAGAACCGGTTTCACTCTTTCGATAGTTTCTGCTTCTATTAAATTCCCATCTTCGTCAACTACAACTTCCTGAACATCATCTTTCATTACTTTTGTAACAGCAGCAATAGAATCAGTCCCTTTTAAGTTAATCAATTTAACCCCTTGAGTTGCTCGACCCATAACTCTCAAATCTTCAATTGCCATTCTAATCGTCAATCCAGATTTGTTAATAATCATTAAATCATCAGCATCAGTCACTGCATTTATAGAAATAAGATTACCTGTTTTTTCTGTGATATTCAAAGTTTTTACTCCTTTTCCACCACGGTTGGTAATCCTATAAACATCTTCCCCATCGTCGTCCACTAATTTGGTACGTTTACCGTATCCATTTTCTGTTACAACTAAAATTTGCGAGTCGTTTATATCCTCTTTTGCTACAGTAACCATACCAATTACTTCATCGGTTTCATCTTTCAAGGTAATTCCACGAACTCCAGAAGCCGTTCTTCCCATCGGACGGGTTTTAGTTTCCTCAAAACGAACTAATTTGCCCGATTTTACTGCCAAAATAATCTGACTTTCTCCGTTGGTTAATTTAGCTTCCAATAATTCATCTCCTTCTTTTATTGTAATTGCAGCAAGACCATTGGCTCTTGGTTTTGAATATTTATCTAAAGATGTTTTCTTAACCTGACCTTTTTTGGTTACCATCACAAGATTATGACTTGTTGTATAATCTTTGTCTTTAAGGTCTTGTGTACAGATAAATGCTTTTACTTTATCATCACTTTCTATGTTTACCAAGTTTTGAATGGCTCTTCCTTTTGCGGTTTTGCTTCCTTCTGGAATTTCATAAACACGCATCCAGAAACATTTTCCTTTTTGGGTAAAGAACATCATATATTGATGGTTGGTCGCCACAAACATATTTTCAAGGAAATCTTGATCACGTGTTCCAGCACTTTTTTGCCCTACTCCTCCTCTGTTTTGGGTTTTGTATTCCGATAAATTGGTTCGTTTGATGTAACCTGCGTGCGAAATGGTAATGACCACATTTTCATCGGCAATTAAATCTTCGATACTTACATCGCCTCCAGAATATTCAATTAATGAACGACGTTCGTCGCCATATTTATCACGGATTTCAACAAGTTCTTCTTTGATCAAAGCTGTTCTTAAATTGACGTCAGCCAATAAAGCTTTTAAATGCTCAATTAACTTCATTAATTCATCATATTCAGCTCTTAATTTCTCTTGCTCAAGACCTGTTAACTGACGCAAACGCATTTCAACAATAGCGCGAGCTTGGATATCGGATAAATTAAATCTTTCAATTAATTTTTCTCGGGCTTCATCGGTATTTTTTGACCCTCGGATTAAAGCAATTACTTCATCAATATTATCCGAAGCAATAATTAGTCCCTCTAAAATATGAGCTCTTTCTTCGGCTTTACGCAATTCAAATTGTGTTCTACGAACCACAACATCGTGACGGTGCTCGATAAAATAGTGAATCATATCTTTTAGATTCAACATTTGAGGACGTCCTTTTACTAATGCAATGTTGTTGACACTAAAAGAAGATTGTAATTGTGTAAATTTATAAAGTGTGTTCAATACCACGTTTGGCGTTGCATCACGTTTCAAAATATAAACGATTCGCATACCATTTCTATCCGATTCATCACGAATATTGGCAATTCCTTCTATTTTTTTCTCGTTGACCAAATCAGCAGTCCGCTTAATCATGTCAGCTTTATTAACTTGGTATGGAATTTCGGTAACGATAATACACTCTCTACCATCCACTTCTTCAAAACCAACTTTGGCACGCATAACTATACGCCCACGACCAGTTTTGAATGCTTCACGAACACCCTCATAACCATATATTACACCACCAGTAGGAAAATCTGGTGCTTTGATATGAGTCATCAATTCGTCAATTTCAATTTCATTGTTATCTAAATACGCCAAAGTACCATTAATAACTTCGGATAAATTATGAGGAGGCATACTAGTTGCCATACCCACAGCGATTCCGGTTGCTCCATTTACTAATAAAGTGGGAACCCTAGTTGGCATCACTTTTGGTTCATATAAAGTATCATCAAAATTGAGTTGAAAATCAACGGTTTCTTTTTCAATATCGGCCATAATTTCTTCCGAAATCTTTTTCATTCTGGCCTCTGTATAACGCATTGCAGCAGGACTATCACCATCAACCGAACCAAAGTTACCTTGACCATCGACTAATAAGTAACGTAAACTCCATTCTTGAGCCATACGAACCATCGCATCATAGACTGAAGTATCCCCATGCGGATGATACTTTCCTAAAACTTCTCCGACTATTCTAGCCGATTTTTTGTGGGCAGATCTTGAAGTAACCCCTAAATCATACATTCCGTAAAGTACTCTTCGATGTACTGGTTTCAAGCCATCTCTAACATCAGGAAGCGCTCTTGATACAATTACCGACATCGAATAATCGATGTAAGCTGATTTCATTTCATCCTCAATGTTAATAGGAATTAACTTTTCTCCTTCAGACATAAGTTGTAATATTTAATAAATTTAATTTAATTTCAAAACGCGCTAATATACATCATTCCGATGTTTTTATGCAAACAATTCTGTACTTATTTCAATGATTTATTAACAAATTGAACTTGATTTTTAGTTAATAATTTATATAAGTTTTAACGTTTTTTTGTTGTTTTTTTTGTCAATTAGCAAACAGAACCTTTTAAAAGGCATGATTTTTGTTTTTCAAATAGCAATTTACTAATTTTACAATAGAAATACGAGATAATATGGATGATAATTTTTCGCCAAGAGTAAAAGATGTTATTACTTATAGCAAAGAAGAAGCCTTACGTTTGGGTCACGATTTCATTGGCACCGAGCACCTTATGCTTGGAATACTTAGAGATGGAAACGGCAAAGCAATTAATATACTGAATAACTTATCGATAGATTTAAACCTCTTGCGAAGAAAAGTTGAGATTCTTAGTCCGGCAAGCCCAACTATGGATATCAACAACGAAAAGAAAAATCTTCATCTTACAAGACAGGCAGAGCGAGCATTAAAAACCACTTTTCTGGAAGCAAAAGTGTTTCACAGCACCTCAATAAGTACAGCTCATTTATTATTGTGTATCTTACGAAATGAAAACGATCCTACAACCAAGCTTTTGAATAAACTCAATATTGATTATGACATAGCTAAAGAACAATATTTAAATATGACACCATCTGAAGAAAATTTTATAGAAAACTTGCCAAAAAATGATGCCTACAATGAAGATTCAGGACAAGATGACAGTCTAAAAGAAGGTAATTTTAATAATCCAGCCAACAAATCGAACAAGAAATCGAAAACTCCTGTTTTGGATAATTTTGGAAGAGATTTAACTGAAATGGCTGAAGAAGGAAAATTAGATCCTGTTGTTGGGCGCGAAAAAGAAATTGAACGTGTTTCCCAAATTTTAAGCCGTCGTAAAAAAAATAATCCACTTCTCATTGGAGAACCTGGAGTAGGAAAATCGGCAATTGCCGAAGGATTGGCTTTGAGAATAATACAAAAAAAAGTGTCGCGAATATTGTTCAACAAACGAGTAGTAACCCTTGATTTAGCCAGCCTTGTTGCCGGAACTAAGTACCGTGGCCAATTCGAAGAAAGGATGAAGGCCGTGATGAATGAATTGGAAAAAAATGACGATATCATTCTTTTTATCGATGAAATTCATACCATTGTTGGCGCTGGTGGAGCAACTGGTTCTCTAGATGCTTCGAATATGTTCAAACCGGCTTTAGCCAGAGGGGATATACAATGTATCGGTGCCACTACCCTGGACGAATACCGACAATATATTGAAAAAGATGGCGCACTAGAAAGACGTTTCCAAAAAGTAATTATCGAGCCAACTTCTGTAGAAGAAACCATTACGATTCTAAACAATATCAAAGACAAATACGAAAACCATCACAATGTAACGTATAGTCAAGAAGCCATAGAAGCTTGTGTAAAGTTGACTAATAGGTATATGTCCGAGCGTTTCTTACCAGATAAAGCTATCGATGCTTTAGACGAAGCAGGATCAAGAGTTCACATCACCAATATTGAAGTTCCATCTCAAATTTTGGAATTGGAAAAACAATTAGAAGATGTTCGCGAATTGAAAAATGCGGTAGTCAAAAAACAAAAGTATGAAGAAGCAGCAAAACTTCGTGATGACGAAAAACGCTTCGAAAAAGATTTAGCCATAGCCCAAGAAAAATGGGAAGAAGAATCTAAAAACAATAGAATAAAAGTCACCGAAGACAATGTTGCCGATGTAGTTTCGATGATGACGGGAATTCCTGTAAATCGTATTGCCCAAACTGAAAGTAATAAATTGGCTATTTTACCAGAATTGATTGAAAATAAAGTTATTGGTCAAAAAGAAGCCGTATTGAAAATTTCTCGTGCCATCCAAAGAAATCGTGCTGGATTGAAAGACCCCAATCGACCAATAGGTTCCTTTATTTTTTTAGGACAAACTGGAGTTGGAAAAACGCAATTGGCAAAAGTTTTAGCCAAAGAATTATTCGATTCGGAAGAATCTTTAATCCGAATTGATATGAGCGAGTATATGGAAAAATTCGCTATTTCTAGATTAATCGGAGCACCTCCAGGATATGTTGGCTATGAAGAAGGCGGACAATTGACAGAGAAAGTGCGTCGTAAACCTTATTGTGTAGTGCTATTAGACGAAATCGAAAAAGCACATCCCGATATTTTCAATATGATGTTGCAAGTGTTAGATGACGGTTATTTAACCGATAGTTTGGGTCGAAAAATCGATTTCAAAAATACAATTATCATTATGACTTCAAATGTGGGCGCAAGACAATTGAAGGATTTTGGTCAAGGTGTTGGTTTTGGAACCGCTGCTAAAGTCGCTCAAGCCGAAGATAATTCAAAGAGTATTATAGAAAATGCATTAAAGAAAACTTTTGCTCCTGAATTTCTTAATAGAATTGATGACGTAATAGTATTTAATGCTTTAGAAAAAGAGGATATCAATTTGATTATTGAAATTGAATTGAAAAAATTATATGCACGTATCAAAGATTTGGGCTATGAATTAAAACTTTCTGATAGAGCCAAAGCCTTTATAGCAGACAAAGGGTTTGACAGACAATTTGGTGCAAGACCATTAAAAAGAGCCATACAAAAATATGTAGAAGACGCACTTGCCGAAGAAATTATCACTTCTAAATTGGGAGCAGGAGATGAAATATTAATGGATTTAGAGGAAGACACTTCGCAAGAACTTTCAGTTCGAATTCAAAAAGCGGAAGAACCAACTAATTAATCTCCTTTTGGTATGTTGGTGCCTAATAGGCACGGCTCAATAGAAGACTACCGCTACGCCTTTCAGGGGCAGGAGCTGGATACGGAAACTAGTATGGAGGCTTTTCAGCTCAGGCTCTGGGATGGTAGGATTGGGAGGTGGTTGAGTCCGGATCCGTATGGGCAACATTTTTCGCCATATATGGGGATGGGGAATAATCCGATTAGTAGAGTTGACCCTGATGGGGGATTTGATTTTTATAAAAACAAAGAAACTGGTGTTGTAGAGTGGTATGATGGTAGTTCCGAAAAAGCTGGATTTGAACATTTGGGAGTTGCTTACTCTTTTACTGATTCTTATAATAATGTAACTGCTTGGGGAGAAAGCAGGTTTGGGAGTATTGTTTCTTGGGATCACAAAGATGGTTTCTTTCATCACACTCAAACTTTAGATGCTGTTACTGTAATGGGGAAATCTAAAAGCGGAAATTTTTCCACACCTTGGATGAATACAGCAATTAGTCAATTTGGAGTAAAAGAATTGACTGGAAATAACGACGGAAGCAAAGTTAAAGAATATCTTGGAACCACTGGTTTGGGGATAGGAAATCCTTGGTGTTCGGCTTTTGTAAACTGGTCTATGGAACAGAATGGCATTAAAGGAACTAATAGTGCAAGAGCTCTTTCGTGGAATAACTGGGGTAAAAGTTTGTCAAAACCAGCTTATGGCAGTATCGCTACTATGACAAGAAAAGGTGGTGGACACGTGGGATTTGTTGCAGGGATTAATTCAAAAGGCAAAATAGTATTATTGGGGGGAAACCAAGGAGATATGGTAAAATATGCGGCTTATGATCAATCAAAATTTGTGCATTTTAGTTATCCAAAAGGTTATACCCCATCATATAGTTTAAAAACAATTAATGTCTCCACAGGTGCAACAATGCAATAATTAATATAATCAAATAACTTAAAATGAAATATATTGCTTACGTAGTAGTTTTAGTATTTTTTATTCAATGTAAAAATGAAACGACTTTAAAAACAAATGAAGTAGAAAATAAAGTTAAAAAGCCAGAAATCAAAACGATTGAACTAAAAACAAAAGAATTATTTAAAAGTCAGTTTACATATAAAAATGATACACTTATCCAGACATTATTTTGTGGTGTTCCAAATGATGGTAAAATGAATTTTAAAGTAACTTTAGAAAATCGTTTGAATTCAAAGAGTATATCTTTTGAGGGAGTAGCTAAATTATTAGATGCGTCAGATGGTGAGTCAGATGTAGATGAAGAAGGGAATGGTTATTTTGTTGATGAATATGAGTATATCGAAACTTGTTCTGTAATATTAAGAATAGATTCTGATGAAAACAAAAGGGCGAGAATAAAAATAATTAATTGTAAAGAAAAGAATAATTCATTTAAGGATTATTCTTTGGATATTATGAAATCAAACTAACATAGGCATAAAAAAACAGGCGGAATTTGCCTGTTTTTTTGCTTACATATCAAACACTTTTTTGAGAGCTTCTTTAATATCTTCAAGAGTTGAATTATCAATAGTTCCAAGTTTTTTACTCAATCTTTCTTGTGAGAGTGAGCGTACCTGAAAACAATCAGCAGAAGAATCTTTGGTTAAACCGTTTGTTTTGCTGGGTTCAATTTTTACCATCCAAGGGGCTACTTGGTAATGGTCTTTCCAGTCGGTTATGGGAATAATCACTTTTAGGGGTAACTTTCCTAAACGGTCATCATTAACAATAATAGCGGGTCTTTTTTTCTGTATTTCCGCTCCTTTTGTTGGGTCAAGGTCAACTAACCAAATTTCACTTTGCTTCATAAAAATCTTGAAAATCTAATGCCGTAAAAGCGGTTAATTCTTTATCGTTTGTATAATCGCTATACAATAATTTTACAGCCAAATCCATTTGGTTGCTGGTTTCTTCGTGTTTGATTGCCTTAATAGTTTCTTCGACAATGTGAAATTTTTTGTCCAAAGACAATCTTTGTATTTCTTGGATGATTTGTACTGCTTCCATTGTTTTTGTTTTTTAAATACTGATACTCATTGCGTTGCTTAACGCTTCTTTTAATCGTTTGTTAGAGATAGCGGTGTCAATCATATTGCAAATAGAATTTTTTTGTACTTCTTCCAATTCTTCCAACAATCTCACTTTTTGTAAAAGTGGCTCATTAATGGCGTGTACTTCTGTGCCATTATTTTTAGCTTCAAAAAACTCAACTACATTAATATCTAATACACCTGCAATTCGTTGTAGAATATTCATAGTAGGGTCACTTTTCCCTGTTTCTATACGATTGTATTGTACTCTATTCATAGCCAATTTATCAGCTACTTCTAATTGAGACAATCCTTTTTCCTTTCTAACCTTTTTTATTTGTTCTGAAATATCCATAATAATATGTTTTAGACACTACAAAGTTACAAAATAAAGAATAAAAGTCAATATGTAAAAAAATAGTGTAAAATAAATGTAACTATATTGTTTCTTTTTGTAATTTTGCTGTGTAAAAAAATTGTAACATAAAATTACACCAATGGAAATCCAAGACATCAAACAAAACCTAACCCTCGCTCAAATTCTTCAACATTACGGTTTAAAACCCAAAAACAATATGTTAAACTGTCCTTTTCACGAAGACAAAACGGCAAGTTTGCAAGTGAATTTAGAAAAGCATTTTTATAAATGCCACGCTTGTGGAGCCAAAGGCGACCAAATACAATGGGTTCAAGACTATGAATCCGCCACAGGCGGACAGGCTTTCACCAAACACGAAGCACTTTTAAAGTGTGCCGAAATGGTTGGAAGTAGGAAGATGGAAGTTGGGAGCGTGAAGCCAGAAACTCCCAACTTCGTGCTTCCAGCTTCTGACTTTTTAGAAAAAATGTTCCAGAGTTTTAGAAAAGGAATTTTTAATAGTCCGCCAGCGAAAGATTATTGCAAAGGCAGAAATTTAGACATCGAGAAACTGCAAATTGGGTTTAATGGTGGGCAATTCCACCACGGAATAAGACGAGACGAAACCTTAATCAATAATTGTTTAGCCGTTGGATTGCTTTTGGATAGAGGTTTAAAGTCTAATAATGGAGAGAAAGCGTATTCTGTTTTTGGGAAATATGGGATTGTTTTTCCGCTCAAAAACCAAGAAAACCAAATCGTTAGTTTGTATTTTAGAAGCACCGTCATTGCGAGGAACGAAGCAAACCCACTAACATCGAAACACTTCTACTTAAAAAACAGAAGCGGACTTTATCCAAATTATCCAAATCCAACCACTAAAAAGCTAATCCTGACCGAAAGCATAATTGATTGTGCGAGCTTGTTACAAATCACGGAAATAGCAAATAATTATAGTGTTTTAGCGTGTTACGGAACAAATGGATTGAATGAAGAAATACAAAACGCAATTTTAGAATGGGTTGAAGCTACTCCCTCCCCTTCGGGGAGGGCTGGGGAGGGGAAAGAAATCATTTTTGCTTTTGATAATGATGATCCAGGAAACGAAGCCGTAAAAAAGTATGCCCAGCAGTTCAAACAATATAAAATTTCCACACTGGAACTACCCAACAAAGAC
>JACCDH010925382.1_pt1 | contig 17321 bp, 14 predicted proteins | sample 7442481 | NCBI WGS metagenome assembly JACCDH01 (sample SAMN15323433, study PRJNA562643) | freshwater metagenome | isolation source: river surface water | place: USA:Blue River Watershed | collected 2017-08-15
ACCTGGTCAATTGCAATTCTAGATTGCGCCATTGAATCTCGCTCTCTAATTGTCACAGCTTGATCATCTAAGCTTTCAAAATCAATAGTGATGCAAAATGGCGTGCCAATTTCATCTTGGCGACGATATCTTCTTCCAATCGCACCAGCATCATCAAAATCTACATTCCAATGTTTGCGAAGTGATGTAGCTAAATCCTTTGCCTTTGGTGATAAATCAGCGTTTCTAGAAAGTGGTAAAACCGCTACCTTTATTGGGGCTAATCTGAAATCCAACTTCATTACTGCTCGCTTTTCCATCTCACCTTTAGAGTTTGGTGCTTCATCCTCTGTAAATGCATCCAGCATGAAGGTTAGAGCGCATCTATCAACACCTGCTGCAGGTTCAATTACATATGGAGTCCATCGCTCATTTTTTTCTTGATCAAACCAGGTTAAATTCTCGCCCGACGCTCTTGAGTGAGCCTTTAAATCAAAATCAGTTCGGTTAGCAATTCCTTCTAGCTCGCCCCACTCAGTACCTGCAAACTCAAACTTGTACTCAATATCAGCAGTTCGCTTTGAGTAATGTGAAAGTTTTTCTTTTGGATGTTCAAAAATTCTTAATCGATCTGGATTTATCCCTAAATCTTTATACCAATTAAGCCGAGTATCTATCCAATACTGATGCCACTGCTCATCTGTTCCTGGAACTACAAAAAATTCCATCTCCATCTGTTCAAACTCTCTAGTTCTAAAAATAAAGTTTCCAGGAGTAATTTCATTTCTAAAAGATTTTCCAATTTGTCCAATACCAAATGGTGGTTTTTTCCTTGAGGTAGATGCCACATTATCAAAATTAATGAAAATTCCTTGCGCGGTTTCTGGCCGCAAATATGCAAGTCCAGATTCATCTTCAACTGGACCTAGATATGTTTTTAACAAACCTGAAAACTGTTTAGGTGCGGTGAATTTTCCTTTGGTGCCACAATTTGGGCAATTGATATCATCTAGTGAGGCAGCTTTTTTCTTATGTTTATTTTCATAAGCCTCTTCTAAATGATCTGCGCGATATCGCTTATGACAGCTGGTGCACTCAGTTAATGGATCAGAAAAAGTGTCAACATGTCCTGATGCCTGCCAAACCTCTCTTGCTAAAATTACACAAGAATCAATTCCGACTACATCATCTCTACCTTGCACCATAGATTTCCACCACTGGCGCTTAACATTATTTTTTAACTCAACTCCAAGTGGACCGTAATCCCAGGAGGCGCGAAGTCCGCCATATATTTCTGATGAGGGGTAAACAAAACCCCGACGCTTAGCTAAGGAAACAATTGTTTCTAAACGATCTTGGGCCATTTGATTCTCCATCCGGCTGGCTGTCGGCGGCTTACTAGTTGGGATAAGTGTAGAGGGGTTTTAGCCAGAGATAGCCGTATTAACTAGGGCAGAAAACGGTTAATACCAAAGTGATATTGATAATCATTCTCATTTATGTTATCGTCTTACACATGGATCTAGTAATTATTTTGGCCGCCTCCACAGCTTTTGCAACTGCAGTTGGCGGAGCTATTGCCCTTCGCTCCCGCGATCGTCTACACCTAGTTTTAGGTTTATCGGCGGGTTTACTTTTAGGTTTAGTAGTTTTTGATCTACTTCCTGAAGTTTTTGCCATGTCTAATAGTGAATTACTTGGCGCACCTGCAGTATCAGTTGCAATAGTAGGCGGATTTCTTTTACTACACGTTTATGAGCGAACCTTTGGCTCCCATGAACCAGCTGAGTCTGATTACGGGCATGAGCATAAGCACTCCGCCAATATCGCCGGCAGCATCGGCGCACTTGCAATGGGCGTGCATGTTTTCCTAGATGGATTAGCACTAGGTGTTGCTTTTGCAATAGATGAAAGTCTTGGAATTGCAGTATTCATAGCGCTACTAGTACATGCATTTAGCGATGGCCTAAACACAGTTTCACTGTTAGTTAAAAGCGGTAAGTGGAGTAAGAAAGCAATCTGGCTACTAGGCGTTGACTCAGCAGCAAGAATTAGTGGTGCTGCCATTGGCTCTAGCCTTGCAATTAGCAATAACCTAACTGCGATTTACTTAGCAGCATTTTCTGGAATATTAATCTACTTAGCAACTAGCCATATTTTGCCTGAGGCTCATGCCCGGCATGCATCTAGGTGGACATTAGTTTCAACCTTAGCTGGAGTAGCAATTATGTGGGCACTAGTTAGTCAATTAGAGGCAGTTCATGTTCATGGCAATGAGGATCATTCAGAGCACTCAACAATTCATAATGATGAAGTTCATAAAGATGAGGGTATACATGATGATCATGAACATGAGGATAAGCATGATCAAGGTAAGTAATTTTACACGGCCAGTATTGGAGATCTGCTAATGAATAAATCTGAAGAAAAGGTTATTGGTGCATTAAAGCGCGAAGGTAAATTTTCAAGTGCGCAATCGCTTTATCAACTGCTACGCAAAAATGGTGAATCTACTGGCTTAGCAACGGTCTATCGAACGCTTCAAAAAGCTGCTGCTGAAAACACAGTTGATGTCTTAAGAAAAGATGATGGTGAAGCCTTATATAGATTATGTGATACCGGACATCACCACCATTTAGTCTGTACTAATTGCGGAAAAACTGTTGAAGTTGAGGGAAGTGCGGTTGAAAAATGGGCAAGTACAATTGCAAAAAATAATGGGTTTAAAAAAGTAACTCACGTAGTTGAATTATTTGGCCTGTGCCAAAAATGTTAAGTTAGGCCTTTCCGAACCTACGCTCACGCTCGGCATAGATCTCAATTGCTCGCCAAAGTGTGCGCCGATCTGCATCTGGCCAAAGCACATCCATAAATACCATTTCAGCATAAGCAGATTGCCACATTAGAAAATTACTGGTGCGCTGCTCACCTGAGGATCTTAAAAATAGATCAACATCACTCATATCTGGTGCATACAAATATTTAGTCATAGATTTTTCAGTTAGCAGATCCGGCTTCACCTTTTTACGCATAGCATCCTTTGCTATGGCAACTGCAGCATCTAAAACTTCAGCTCTACCTCCGTAATTAATACACATATTTAGTGTCAATACTTTATTATTTTTAGTTAACTGCTGCGCATCGGTTAACTCTTTAATAACACTAGCCCAAAGCTTTTTTTGTCTACCAACCCAGCGGATTTTAATTCCTAGCTCATTTAGTTCATCTCTGCGATTATGAATTACTTGGCGATTAAATCCCATTAGAAACTTAACCTCCTCTGGAGATCTGCGCCAATTCTCAGTAGAGAAGGCATAAACACTTAGCTCTTTAACTCCGATTTCAATTGCACCATGCACAATATCAACTAGTGCTAACTCACCTGCTTCATGTCCAGCAGTTCTTGCTAGACCTCGTTGCTTTGCCCATCTGCCATTGCCATCCATAACAATGGCCACATGATTTGGAATCTGCTTTGCATCTAATTTTGGTGGGCGCACATTACTTCGATGTGGAGTTGGTGACTTAATAACTTTTTTGCGTGAAGCCTTTTTAACCTTACCTTTTGCGGTACTACTTTTTGCAGCTTTTACAACAACTCTAGCCACGACTTACTCTTTCAACTAAGGGTAGGGAGCGAAGTCCACGTTCTAAATGCCATTGCAAGTATGCAGCGATCAAGCCTGAAGCCTCACTTCTATTTTTAGCCTCACTCATTTTCGCCTGCTCCCAATCTCCAGTTAATAGATTAGCCATTAATTCTAATGTGGCAAGAGCGGGAGTAGCACAGGCAGCAGGTTTGCAAGCAACACAAACACTTCCACCACCTTGGAGTGAGAAAAATTTATGTGGTCCTTGCGCATCACACCTTGAGCAAATAGTTAATGATGGTGCATATCCTGCAACTGCTAGTGAGCGAAGTAAGTAGGCATCTAAAATTAATGATGGGTCATATCTTTTTTCAGCAAGTGCTTTAAGTGAGCCTGTAACTAGCAAATATTGTTGTAGCGCTGGTTCATGCTCGGCGGTAGTAAATCGCTCTGCTGCCTCTAAGATCGCATTTGCAACTGTCCAACTTTGATAATCACTGGATAACACATCACCATAATTTTCAATACCTACCACCTGCGTAATGGTGTCAAAGGTTCTACCGGTATAAAGCTGCAAATCAACATAACTTGCTGGTTCTAACCTAGCGCCAAATCTAGATTTAGTTTTTCTAACTCCCTTTGCCACAGCCTTTATTCGACCATGCTCTTTTGTAAATAGGGTGATTATGCGATCTGCCTCCCCCAGTTTTTGGGTTCGAAGCACAATTGCTAGATCGCGATATACCGACATACCCCTAAGTTACTAGAGGGGTAGGTCAGAGTCAGTTAACGAACTGCGCGATTGATAGAGGAGATAACTGCTTTAAGCGCAGCAGTTGTTGTGGATGGATCAATTCCTACTCCCCAATAAACCTTGCCAGCGATTTCACATTCTAAGTAGGCAGCAGCTTTAGCATCGCCACCTGCAGATAGTGCATGCTCATAGTAATCAAGTACTCGCAAATTTAAGCTTGGCTCATGTTGGTTAACTATTGCAACAAAAGCTGCAATTGGACCATTACCTTTTCCAGATAATTTTTTAGTTGCACTATTATCAATTAAATCAATTGATAAATTAACATCCTCATCCATTTGAGAGCTTTGAGAAAGCCCTGCTAATTTAAATCTGCCCCATTGATTACTTTTCGCTGGTAAATACTCATCTTCAAAGCTATTCCACATAGCCTCCGGTGATACCTCACCACCTTCGCTATCGGTAATAGCTTGAATTACCTGGCTAAATTCAATCTGTAATCTACGTGGTAGATCTAATTGGTGTTCATGCTTCATCAAATATGCCACACCACCTTTTCCAGATTGGCTATTTACTCTAATTACAGCTTCATAGGATCTACCAATATCTTTTGGATCAATTGGTAGATAAGGAATCGCCCACGTAAATTTATCTTTATCAACGCCAGCAGCTTTGGCATCTTTTTCCATATGCTCAAAGCCCTTTTTAATTGCATCCTGATGTGAACCAGAAAATGCGGTAAATACTAGGTCGCCACCATATGGGTGACGCTCTGGCACCCGCAGTTGATTGCAGTACTCAACTGTTCTTCTAATTTCATCGATATCTGAAAAATCAATCATTGGATCAATGCCATGGCTTAATAGATTTAAGCCAAGGGTAATTAAACAAACATTTCCAGTTCGCTCACCATTGCCAAATAAGGTTCCCTCAATTCGATCAGCCCCTGCTAGATATCCAAGCTCAGCTGCTGCAACCCCAGTGCCTCGATCATTATGAGGATGCAAACTTAAAATCACGCTATCGCGATACTTTAAATTACGGTGCATCCATTCAATTGAATCCGCGTAAACATTTGGAGTAGCCATCTCAACTGTGGCCGGTAAATTCATAATGCTCTTCCAAGTTGGAGTTGGCTTCCAAATATCATTAACTGCATTACAAACTTCAACTGCAAATTCAAGCTCTGTGCCAGTGTAAGACTCTGGTGAGTACTCAAAGGAGACTAATGTGCCTGGAACTGTTTTAACTAAATCCAGGCATATTTGAGCACCATCGGTTGCAATCTTTTTAATTCCATCTTTATCTTGACCAAAAACAACTCTGCGCTGCAAGGTTGAGGTTGAGTTGTATAGATGAACAATCGCCTGCTTAGCACCCTTTATAGATTCAAAGGTGCGCTCAATTAATGGTTTGCGAGCTTGAGTTAGTACTTGAATTACTACATCATCTGGAATTAATTTCTCATCAATAATCTTGCGAATAAAATCAAAATCAGTTTGGCTAGCTGCTGGAAATCCAACCTCAATCTCTTTGTAACCCATCTTTACCAACAACTTAAACATGGCAAGTTTTCGGTTTGCATCCATCGGATCAATTAGTGCTTGATTGCCATCACGAAGATCTACTGAGCACCACTTTGGTGCTTTGCTCATAGATTTGTTTGGCCAGGTTCGATCAGAAAGGGAGCCATTATTTGGGAAAGGATTAAATGGGGCATACCTTAAGATCGGCATTGCTGAATTACTTTGTTCTGGAAAGTTACTCATTTTAAATTTTCTCCTCGTCGGTTATAAGTGGTCTTCCGGTACGACCAACCTCCGCGACGAGGGGACCGGTTACTTGGCCCCGCCGCGGCGAGTAAGAAGAAGTGAAGACAGGCGTAATGAAGTAAGTAATGCGCTAACACCTGTATTTAACATGGGATAAGGCTAACTCAAGTTAAAGATAAAACCAAAAATATGCGCAAAACTGTTGGCTTACCTACTTAAACTGCTTACGCTTTATGTATGTCAACCGATACTACTCGGCCATATCTTGCCCCACGTCCGCAGGAGTATGCACAAATACCAAATCCAATATTTCGAAAAGATTGGTCTGGGGATGAAAAACTTCCTGGTCCAAATCCATTACTTTCTGATCTTTTAACTGCAACCTTTATGGTTAATACCCCAAAGTTTTTGCTCAAAATGCAAGAAAAGTATGGCAGTAACTGCTCTTTTTTCTTATCTAGAAGATTATTTATTGGCTTATTCTCACCAGCTGCTGTCTATGAGGTCACAGTTGCTCAACAACATAAATTTGTTAAAGGTGTTGGTTTTGCCAGAATGCGCAAAGTCTTGGGCGAAGGGCTATTAACTAATGAGGAGCCAATTCATTTAGCTCACCGCAGAATGATGCAGCCACCATTTCACCATGGAAATCTAGATTCTTACGTAGCAATAATGCACAACTTAGTTTTAGAACATACAAATAATTGGCGAGATAAATCCAGTATTGAGTTAGCACCAGAAATGATGGCTCTAACCTTAGAAATAGTCTCTCGTTGTTTATTTGGATTAGATTCTCATCAATATACCCAAGCAATTGCGCAATCAATGGAGGTAGCGATCGATCGAATTGAACGAACCATGCTTCCTGGGTTAGAAAGATTTGATAAGTCAGGAATTAAGTACTTTAAAGAGTTTGAAATTGCCTCTGATCGATTAGTTGATATTGCTGAGTCAATAATAAGTAAGCGTATTGAAAGTGATGAGAAGCGAGATGATGATCTACTTGGAATTTTATTGCAGATGCGAGGGGCAATTTCTACTGAGCATATCCGTGATGAAGTCTTAACTTTAATTTTAAGTGGCCATGAAACTACAGCAAATGTTATGAGTTGGGCTTTTTCCTATCTTTCCAAAAATTTCGATGTGAGAAAACAATTAGAGCAGGAGGCAGATAATGCCGATTGGATTACTCAAAATAGAGCTCCTACCTACCAAGAGTTAGAAGAATCCTCACCCATTGCCTCTGCCATATTGCAGGAAACTATGCGTCTTGCTCCGCCAGTTTGGGTGGCGCCCAGAATTGCTACCCAAGAGTGTGAGATTGATGGTGTAAAAATCCCAGCCGGAGCTCATGTTTTAGTAAGTCAATATGTCACTCACCGAAATGCAAAATACTTTCCAAACCCTAATCAATGGAATCCATCTCGTTGGCTAGATGAAAGCTTTGAAAAATCACTGCCACGCGGAGCCTACTTTCCATTTGGTGGTGGAAGTAGAAAATGTTTAGGTGAGTATTTTGCAATAGCTGAGGCAAGATTAATTTTATTAATGGTTGCAAAAAGCTTTAGATTAACTGGTGATTTTCCTAAGGCACAACCTAGAGCAACCTATCGACCAAAGGGTGAGGTTAAAAATAAGGTTGAGCTGCGTTAATTTAGTGAAAAAGATGGATACTCATCTGTAACTAACAGCAGTGCATATCCATAAACTCTATTCCAATAAGCAATCACCTTAACTACCTCTTCAGCCTTATCAACTGGATATGTGCCGTTTTTAACTACTGAAATCCAGGCGATAAAGGTTAAAAGTAATGCATACAAAGCGTAAAAAATGCCGACTATATAAAGTGGGATTGCTAACAACCATTTAACTAATGGCAGCCAAGAGTTTAGCTTTTGACCATTATCAATCTCTGGATAAATCAATCTCACCTTTTGATTTGATTCAATAGATGGATATGAATCTGTTAAAACTAGAACATAAATACTTACTCGATTATTTAACTCTAATAGCGCCTTATTGAAGGCTAATACATAGGATGGATACTTATTTCTAACTAGCATTGCTAGTACGACTGGTAGAAAAAGAAATCCACCAATTACACCCATTGCCTCATCAGCAAAGGATGAGAAGCTACTTAAGAAAATGATGGCCGGAAAGGCGATAAACAGGCGAAAGAGAGCTGAATTTTTATCTCGGTTATCTAGATCAACACTTATTTCAGTCATTATTTGATTGCTCATATTGCAATCTTAATCTAAAGAACTGGCAAATACCTACCAAGCTCATAGGCACTTACCTGTTTTCGATACTCATCCCACTCAGCGCGCTTATTCAACAACACATACTCAAAAACATCTTTTCCAAGAGTTTTCTTAACCAATTCACTTTTTTCCATGGCACCAATCGCCTCGGCTAAATCAGATGGCAATGGTGCAGCATTAGAATTCTCATTTAACTCATACTTTCCTTCAACCCCAGCAATTCCAGCGGCAATGATTACTGCAAATGCTAAATAAGGATTACAGGCTGAATCTGGCGATCTAACCTCAATGCGAGTAGAGGCAGCTTTCTTTGGTTTATAAGTTGGAATTCGAACCATTGCATTGCGATCACTTTGGGCCCAGGTTGCATAAGCCGGTGCTTCTCCACCACCACTTAATCTCTTATAGGAGTTAACCCATTGGTTTGTAATTGCGGTAATTTCTGAGGCATGTTTAATAATGCCTGCGATAAATGATCTACCCACCTTAGATAATTGCATAGGTGCACCCTCTTCATAGAAGGCATTTTTCTCACCTTCAAATAATGAAATATGAGTGTGCATGGCTGAGCCTGGATGATTGGTAAATGGTTTAGGCATAAAGGAGGCGTAGAAACCTTGATCTAATGCCACCTCTTTTACTACATGTCTAAATGTCATGATGTTATCTGCGGTAGTTAAGGCATCGGCATAACGAAGATCAATCTCTTGTTGTCCAGGTGCGCCTTCATGGTGAGAGAACTCAACTGAGATTCCCATCGCCTCTAAAATAGTAATTGCTTGTCTCCTAAAATCATGGCCAACTACAGATGGTGTGTGATCAAAGTAGCCAGCTGAATCAACTGGAATTGGTTGCTCACCTGGCTTTGGTTCATCTTTAAATAAGAAGAACTCAATCTCTGGGTGGGTGTAACAGGTATAACCAAGCTTTGCCACCTTCTCTAAGGTTTGTTTTAAAACTCTACGTGGGTCAACCGATGCAGCTGAGCCATCTGGCAAAGTGATATCACAAAACATTCGAGCAGCCCCCGGTGATTCAGTTCGCCATGGCAATATTGAAAATGAGGCAGGATCTGGCTTTGCCAACATATCTGACTCACTTACTCTGGCAAAACCTTCAATTGCAGAGCCATCAAAGCCAATTCCTTCAGTAAAGGCGTTCTCTAACTCAGCAGGTGCGATTGCAACTGATTTTAGAAAACCTAAAACATCAGTAAACCAAAGTCTGACAAATCGAATATTGCGCTCCTCTAAGGTGCGCTGCACAAAGGCTTGTTGTTTAGCTAAATCATTTGGGGAGGACATAGGCTTAATTAAAGCGGCAAATAATTACGGCTATGTTAAATATCTCTAGCCATGGCCTATTTAGTAAGTATAAGTAGGCTTAAATTGCAAAAAACTCTGATGAATCCACCATAGTTTTAGCAGGTACCTCTTTTGTCACCACCATATTGGCACTGATCTTTGCACCCTCGCCTACTTTGATATCACCTAGCACTCTAGCCCCAGCACCAATTACTACATTATTTCCAATAGTTGGATGACGCTTTCCACTTCCAATACCGCGAGCGCCCAATGTCACATCATGATAAATCATTACATCATCACCAACGACCGCCGTTGCGCCAATTACTACTCCCATGCCATGGTCGATAAAAAATCTTCGGCCAATTTTGGCAGCAGGATGAATCTCAATTCCAGTAACTGCTCTAATCCAATTTGAGTAGATGCGTGCAAAAAGTTTAAGTTTTATCCGCCATAAAAAGTGCGCAATTCGATATCCCCAAACTGCATGCACACCTGGATAGGTAAGAATCACCTCCAGCCAATTTCTAGCAGCTGGATCCTGGCGTAATGCAGCTTGGATATCTTCGCGAATACGAGTTATCAAATTAATCCATCAAATCTTGAAAGAGGATGGTTGATAGGTAGCGCTCGCCAAATGATGGAATGATTACCACAATTGTTTTACCAGCAAACTCTGGCCGTTGTGCTACCTGGTGTGCTGCCCAAAGTGCAGCCCCGGATGAGATTCCAGCCAAGATTCCCTCTTGTGTGCCAGCAGCCCTTGCGTACTTAACAGCATCATCTGCTGTGGCATCTAAAATTTCATCATAAATTGTGCGATCTAAAATTTGAGGCACAAAGTTTGGACCAATTCCTTGGATTGGATGTGGGCCAGGATTTCCACCATTTAAAATTGGTGAAGCAGCAGGCTCTACACCAAATATCTTTATTGCTGGATTTTTAGATTTTAATAATTGGCCAACACCAGTAATTGTGCCACCAGTTCCAATACCTGAGATCACAGCATCGACGCTGCCATCAGTATCTCGCCAGATCTCCTCCCCAGTTGTTCTGCGGTGAATATCAGGGCCGGCCTCATTTTCAAATTGGCGAACCATTACCGCACCAGTATCTTTTAATGATTCTGCCTTAGCTACAGCACCCTTCATACCTTCAGCTGCTGGCGTCAAAATTAACTCTGCACCAAATGCTCTAAGTAATGCTCTTCTCTCCTTTGACATCGACTCTGGCATAGTCAAAATAGTTTTATAGCCACGAGCAGCTCCCACCATGGCTAGTGCAATTCCAGTATTTCCACTAGTTGCCTCAACAATTGTTCCCCCTGGCTTTAGCGCACCAGATTTTTCAGCAGCATCAACCATCGCAATTGAAAGTCGATCCTTAACGGTTGAGGTTGGGTTATAAAACTCAAGCTTTGCTAATACCTTGGCAGTTGAGTTAGTCATAATCTTATTTAATTTAACCAATGGGGTATTTCCATAGACCTCAGTTATGTTGTTATAAACCTTCATTTTCTTACCTTCCTTTTTTGTTAGTTTTATAGTTTTTTTCAAATAGTAGATTTAGCATTGGCATAGATATACCTAATGGAGTTGAATTAAAATTTAAATTAGCAGCAACAAGAGGTTATGCGGCCAAAATCAACTACCCGGCGACGGGTGAAGTACCAGCGGTTAATACCAGCGGTAGGAGTTGAGATTGTCATGGGTAAATCATGGCAAAGTATGTAATTAAAGACTAATTGCAAAGAGTTTGCGTGTTATCAATTTACGCTTAAAAAAATACTTATGACTCATTCCAATGTGAGGTAATTGGCAATCGACGATCCTTACCAAAGGCCCGGCTTGAGATCTTTGTTCCAGGTGGATACTGCCGCCTTTTATACTCGGCGCGATCGACTAATCTAACAACCTTATCTACTAGCTCTGGGTTAAATCCGGCAGAAAGCGCCTTTGGCCGGCCACCATCTTGATCAATATATATATTAAGAATTTTATCTAGGACTTCATATGGTGGAAGTGAATCTGAATCCTTTTGATTTGGCGCAAGCTCAGCACTTGGCTCTTTAGTAATTGAGTTAACTGGAATTGGTGGCGTTTGTCCCTGCAAGATGGCCAACTCATTACGCCAGGTTGCAAGGTGCCAAACCTGGGTCTTGTATAGATCCTTAATTGGTGCAAAACCACCAACAGCATCGCCATACAAGGTGGAGTAGCCAACTGCTAACTCAGATTTATTACCAGTTGCTAAAACTAGATGGCCCTCTTGGTTTGATAATCCCATCAAAGTAATTCCGCGAACTCTGGCCTGCAGATTCTCCTCAGCAAGGCCATCTAATCGAAGGTTTTCTAAAAGATTAGCCACCATTGGGGTGATCTCAATTATTCGATAATTAAGACCGATATTTTCAGCCAACTGTTTGGCATCAATTAATGAGTGCTCAGATGAGTACTTACTTGGCATTGCCACCCCATAGACCCGATCTGCACCAATGGCATCTGCGGCCAAGGTAGCAACTAGTGCCGAATCAATCCCACCAGATAATCCAATTAATACAGATTTAAAATTATTTTTTTCAACATAATCCTTTAGCCCTAAAACCAACCCCTCCCAGATCTCCTCGCTCTCACCTAATCTGCGAGCAACTCCGGCCTTTATCTTTTGATACTTAAGTATTGGCGGATTTGAAATTACCAAATCAGGATCACTGGAGGCGATAGCCACATCAAGATCAATAATCATTAGCCCCTCTTCAAATTGTGGGGCCCGAGCAATTACCTCACCAGCTTTTCCCACCACGATTGTGTCGCCATCAAAAACTAAATCATCTTGGCCACCGACCATATTTACATAAGCTAGTGGGGCACCAACCTCTAGGGCGCGCTGTTTAACTAACTCCAATCTGGCATCATCCTTATTGATCTCATATGGGGAGCCATTTGGAACTAGCAGCAATCCAATATTTCGCTTTGAAAGCTCGGCGACTGGTCCACCGGTTTTCCAAATATCTTCACAAATGGCAATTCCGACATCAACCCCACACACTCGAATCACCAATGAGTGATTACCGGGGACAAAATTTCGATACTCATCAAAGACCCCATAATTTGGCAGATGGTGTTTGATATAGGTGGCAACAATCTCACCTCGATAAATCACGGCCACACAATTTTGTGGTTTAGCACTCTCACTTTGGCCTAGGTAGCCAACTAATAATGTTAGATCACCATTACCCTCATTATTTATTCGCTTAGCAAGAGATTCAACTGCAGCTAAGGATGCACTTTGAAAGGATGGGCGATTTGCTAGATCCTCAACTGGATAACCAGTTAAAACCATCTCGGGGTAAACCACAATTACTGCACCGGCATTTGCCGCATCAAAGGCGTACTTAGATACTAGATCCGCATTTTTTGCTAGATCACCAACTGTTGGATTGATCTGAGCAAGGGCGACTCTAATCTGACCGGTGTTATTCACTTTTCAAGAGTACCTCAGGTAGCGCACAAGATGACAGGTGAGTTAAAGTTGTCCTACCGAGAAAAGACAGGGACCTATATAGGCCTTGATCTTAAGGAGAGAAATATGAGCAATGCTCAAAGTAAGCGAACCTCAACCCTAGATTTGGCTGCTAAAAAAGCTGCTGGTCAAAAGTGGGCGATGCTAACCTGCTATGAACAGATGACTGCATCGATATTTGATGAGGCAGATATTCCAGTTTTATTAGTTGGAGATTCAGCAGGAAATAATTTTCTAGCTTATGAAAACACTATTCCAGTCACAGTAGATGAATTAATTCCGCTGGCAAGATCGGTAGTTAATGCAACTAGTAAAGCTATGGTGGTAGTTGATTTTCCCTTTGGCTCCTATGAGAACTCAGCTGAGCAAGCATTGGTTACGGGGGTTAGATTTTTTAAAGAGGCAAAGGTGCAGGCGGTAAAGCTTGAGGGTGGTAAAAAAATTGTGCCCCAGATTGAAAAATTAATCCAAGCTGGCATTCCAGTAATGGGCCATCTTGGTCTTACCCCACAATCAGTTCACACATTAGGTGGCTTTAAGGTGCAGGGGCGCGGAGCAGATGGTGAGCGAATTAAAGCTGATGCCAAAGCATTAGAGGCAGCTGGAGTATTTGCCCTGGTCTTAGAAGCGATACCGGCAGCACTTGCTAAAGAGATAAGTAGCGAGTTAAAGATTCCAACTATTGGCATTGGGGCTGGTAAGGATTGCGATGGCCAAGTATTAGTTTGGACAGATTTAATGGGCATCACCCAAAATCCGCCCAAACTTGCCAAGGCATACCGAAATTTGCGCAAAGAGATGAGGGATGCGGCCAAAGAGTTTGCCGCTGATGTGGCTACTGGTGCTTTTCCGACAAATGAGCAGAGTTTTAATTAAATAAGCGACCTATATAGCCGGTTATTGGCCAGAAATTGGCAGCAAAATCGCAGGAATCTGCCAAAAAATTGCAATTTTTAATATATTTCCCAACTTTTTTGGTAAAAAATGAAAAAAATAACCAAAAAATTAACTCACCAGTAGATTTTTGGTAATTGTTGGCACAATTTTGGGTAATTTTTAGAAAAAAATGCATAAAAAATTTAAAAAATAAAGTTGCGACACGCTTCGTTATTTTTGCCAAATAAGTGGAAAGTTTTGCCATTTAGTGACACGCTTATCCATGAAACAGGTTCGGTGACGGATCGAACCACTTTGATAGGAGATCTACGTGGCTGCAAAGCGTCGTAAGAAAGCAGCAAAAGCTGCACCAAAGCGTCGTCGTAAGAAGGCTGCTGCTAAAGCTGCCCCAAAGCGTCGTCGTCGTAAGAAAGCAGCAAAGGCTGCTCCAAAGCGTCGTCGTAAGAAAGCAGCAAAGGCTGCTCCAAAGCGTCGTCGTCGTAAGAAAGCTGCAAAGTAAGTTATTAACTAAAAAACCCCGCCAGTTAAATGGCGGGGTTTTTTATTGCCATAAAACTTTTTAATACTAGGTAGGCTTGCCCCATAATGCGAAGCGGTCTTGACCTAAACCACATTGATCAATCTGTTAGAGCCCAAGATGATCTATTTAGATTTATGAATGGCAAGTGGTTAAAAGAATCTGTGATTCCAGCAGATCGAGCTAGTGATGGCGCCTTTTATCGGCTCTATGAAGAGGCAGAAAAACAGGTAAAAGAGATCATTTTGCAGCAGGCTGAAAGTAAAGGTCCTGTCGGCAGTAATGCCCAAAAAATTGGTGATTTATATGGCTCATTTATGGATGAGGCTCGGATAGAAGCTCTTGGAATATCACCAATAAAGGGTGATTTAGAGAAGGTGAAATCAGTAAAAAACAGATTAGATTTTATTAAATTATTAGGTGATGAAGAACGACGTGGCTTAGGTGGATTGTTTTATACATTTGTAAGTACAGACCATAAAGATTCAACGAAAAATATTGTCTATCTTGGCCAAAGTGGTTTATCACTTCCAGATGAGGCCTACTACCGAGAAGATGAGTATGAGCCAATTCGACAGGCCTTCTTATTACATGTTGAAAAGATGTTCTCCCTGGCACAAATCGAAGATGGCAGCTTAAAGGCCAAGCAGGTATTAGAGCTAGAGACAAAGATTGCTAGCTCCCATTGGGATCAGGTCAAAGATAGAGATGCCACCCTTACCTACAATAAAAAAAGCTTTGCCCAATTAAGCAGCCTCTGTCCAGAGTTTGATTGGCAAGAGTGGATTACAGCAAGCCAGACTCCGCCACATGTTTTAGAGCAGGTAATTGTTCGTCAACCCTCCTACTTTGAGGGTCTATCAAAGTTATTAGGTAATTTTGAGTTGGATAAGTGGCAGGCCTGGCTTGCCTGGCACATACTTTCGGCCAGCGCTCCATATTTAAATGAGCAGTTAGTGGATGAAAACTTTAATTTTTACGGAACTACCCTCTCTGGAATCCCCCAATTAAAGCAGCGGTGGAAGCGGGGTGTTGGGCTAGTTGAGGCTGCCTTGGGTGAGGCAGTTGGTCAGATCTATGTTGAGCGCCACTTTGGCCATACTGCCAAGGTGCGGATGCAGCAATTAGTAGCAAATTTAATTCAAGCCTATCGCGAAGATATTGCCGCTCTTACCTGGATGGGCCCTGAAACAAAGCAGAAGGCATTTATTAAGTTAGATAAATTTATACCCAAGATTGGCTATCCAGATAAGTGGCGTGATTACAGCAAATTAGAGATCACCCCAGATGATCTAATTGGAAATCTAGCCAGGATAGCTAGATTTGCAACTGAGTATGAGTTTGCCAAGATTGGAAAGCCGGTAGATAAATCTGAGTGGTATATGACCCCACAAACTGTTAATGCTTATTACAACCCAGGGATGAATGAGATTGTATTTCCAGCAGCTATTTTGCAACCACCATTTTTTGATGTGCTAGCCGATGATGATGCAGCAAATTATGGTGGCATTGGTGCCGTAATTGGCCATGAGATTGGACATGGTTTTGATGATCAAGGCTCTAAATATGATGGTGATGGTAATTTAGAAAATTGGTGGAGTGATGCCGATCGAGTTGAGTTTGAAAAGCTCACCAGTAAATTGATTAAACAGTATGACCAATTATCACCAACTGATGCCCCAGATGTTAAGGTAAATGGCGCACTTACAATTGGTGAAAATATTGGCGATCTAGGTGGCTTAACAATTGCCTATAAGGCATACCAAATCTCACTTGCTGGAAAAGCTGCTCCAGTAATAGATGGATTTAGCGGTGAGCAAAGATTTTTTATGGGTTGGGCGCAATCTTGGCGCGGTAAGTATCGGCCCGAGGAGGTTAGAAGGCGCCTTGCTACCGATCCTCACTCCCCGGATGAATTTAGGTGTAATCAGGTGGTCTCTAATCTTGATGAGTTTTACCAAGCTTTTGCAGTATCTGAAGGTGATAAACATTTCATGCCAGAGAATGAGCGGGTTCGCATCTGGTAGCACTTGGAGAAATGGCTTGTCTTTGCAAGTGATGGTTGACTAAGCAGTATGAGTTCAGGCTTTAGCTTTAAAGTGGGCAAGCAGCTACCTAATCGATTAGGTAGAACTGGCCAGATAAGCACTCCGCATGGAGTCATTAATACTCCAGCCTTTATTCCAGTCGGCACAAAAGCTACTTTGAAATCAGTTTTACCTGAATCACTAACCGAGCTAGGCGCCCAAGCAGTGTTAGCAAATGCCTACCATCTATATCTACAGCCTGGATCAGATCTAGTAGATCAAGCTGGTGGTCTTGGAAAATTTATGAATTGGTCAGGACCTACCTTTACCGACTCTGGTGGATTTCAAGTGCTCTCCCTTGGTGTGGGATTTAAAAAGGTTATCGCTATGGATGAAAATACCTTTGAATCAGATGAGGTAATCGCAGATGATAAGGAGCGACTTGCCCATGTTGATGATGATGGGGTTACCTTTAAATCACATCTTGATGGCTCTCTTCACCGCTTTACCCCAGAGGTTTCAATGCAGGTGCAGCACCAATTAGGAGCTGACATTATCTTTGGTTTTGATGAGTGCACAACTTTGCATAACACAAGAAGTTATCAAGAAAAAGCGTTAGAGCGAACAAGATTATGGGCTATTAGGTGTCTGCAAGAGCATGAGCGATTAACTATTGAGCGAAAAGACAAACCGTA